>Ga0065711_1003804_pt1 | contig 26694 bp, 22 predicted proteins | sample Hoacrofraction12_FD_59098 | JGI IMG/M metagenome (GOLD analysis project Ga0065711, IMG submission 59098) | Hoatzin crop microbial communities from Cojedes, Venezuela - Epithelial fraction 12 v2 (version 2) | ecosystem: Host-associated > Birds > Digestive system > Esophagus > Crop | place... | reverse complement strand
CCCCCCCCCCAATACCCCAAACCAATGAACCCAGCAGCCAAGACAGGACCACCATGCATGTTATCTGTGAAATGCTAACATATAACAAGCCCCGGACTTCAGCAAGACGGAGATCAGGCTGCTGCAGAAAGCGGTGCCTGTACCACAGTGTAAAACATGGAGCAAATTCTGACACTGGTACTCAGACAGATTAAATTTATTCACCTTTTCAGTACCTTCCATTCATTCATATCTGGCTGTTCAAGGAGTGAAGGAGAAGACAGTAGCAATGAATATAACAGAATCCAGCATGGACTCACAATAAAATGTAAAACCAGACAGGTCTAAATACACCTTTTATAGTGAACTCATGAAAAATGCAGAGAAAAATTTCATATTATTTTTGTTTGTAGAGTAAGTTCATTTTTCTTTTGCCCTTTACTTTTTTTTTCCGGATAAATCATAGTTTTTGCAATTGATAATTCTCCTTTCATTCAACCTAAAGGGCCCCTTACGTCAGCCTACAGTTCAGGGGAATATAAATCAAAAGGAATGCAAAGTCAGATGAAAAAGGAACATTATGTGACTGGAAATGTGGAAAGAGGAGGTAAAGTCATAACTTTTTAAAATGTTTGTTTTAAACTAGAATGACACCATACAGGGGAGCACGCAGTGTTTTTACTACTCTGGTGCTGCAGTAAGTTATAAACTGTGTATTGGTCAATGGCTTTAAAAAAAAATTGATTGACCTTTTCTTCAGTACCAGATATTTAGCAACTTCATAGCTGACACAAATATTCTGTAGTGTTTCTCTAAGCCCAGCATAATTGCTTACACATAGTCTATGTACCCAGTACAAAAATGTTAACATAACAACCACCACCCACAATTCTTTGTCAAAAGGTTACCAGTCTTGCTATGCCTCACATACCACATCATGACTACAGTCAATGCTCTTTATGTCAATAGTGCTGTTATTTTTCAATCACACGCTCTTGACACAATACTTACGTAGATCACATGGGCTACTCTTTCTGTACACAAAGCATTGTATGCATACAGTAACGTATTTTTCATAGAGTTCCAGGATAGTTCTCAAGATGAGGTAAAAAGACAACTTAGTGTTAGACCCTCTTACATGAAACTATGTAACCAGTTATCTCTAAGGCACTGTAACAAGTAAGGGCACCAGAATAAGGTTAGTAATCATGCAGAGTGTGAGTACATGTCGTGCAACACAAATGTATTTGGGAAGACAAGGTCTAGGAACTTTTATTAACTCACAGGAAAGCAATTCACTTGAAAACAGTCTAGAAGGTTGCAGAGCTGGATACTATTATGAAAGAGTCAGGTAAAAAAGTTCACAAAAGGAGGTGGATTTTTAAAAAAGGATCTGAAGAAAAAGGAGGGGATACAAACATACAAAAGCAGCATGAAGCTGAGAGAAAGGAGGGGCAGAAGAAGAAAAGACAAAAGTATGTAGAATATAGAGGATGACATCAGTACAGAGATCAATGAGAAAAGGATTCTATAGGCACTTGAAGATGAGGACATTTTTCCTAGTACAAGAACTGAACAAACCTTAGAGGCAGTGCATTTAAAACAGTTACAAGGAAGTACATTTTTATGTAACACATGAAACTCATTGCCTCTGGATACTCTTGAAATCAAAAGCTTAATGGGAGCCACAAACGGATAAACTACAGTTACACTACACAGGATTCATTTCACCTGCAGAAGAAAAAAAAAATTCTTTGTGCTTCCTGGCAAAATTTAGGTGCTAAGTGATGAAAGGGATTAGAAATAGATTTACCTAATTTGACATAATGCAATACTTATCCATTATGGGGCAGCTATACCTTCTGTTAAAACAAGACTGTCCAATCATAACGTAAAAAGCTCCAATGATTTTGGAATATGTACAAAACTTCAGAGTGCCAGCCTACTCTTACCAATAAGGTACACAGAAGAAACTCTTCCTGAAAGCAAGCTCGCTCTCACTTCTTTTTTATTTTTTTTTGCAAGGTAAATCATTTGAAGCAATTGCTATTAGCCAGTGCTGGCGAAGGAGACTGGATGAACTGTGCTTATAGGGTGACGCAACGTGCCATGTTGCTATGTTTTGATGGATGGAAGAGCAGAGTGAAAGTTGCGAAACCCAAGACAGAGATGACTAATCCAGTCCTGGCTGAGCAGCAATAAGGGGACAGATTATCCTGTGAAACAGAAATGTTGTCTGGAATACACCGAACTGTGAAAATTGTGACTGAGCTTAAGGAAAAAGTAATTAATCAGTTTGCTGAGCAATCTAAGGACAGGACAAAAACTAGAACAGCCAAACTATTGGCTTTCTTTTTTATTAACACAAGTAGTATTTGGAGTCGGGTGGAGATCAGGACTGAGGCTAAGTTCCACCATTACTTAGATTTGCTTTGCCCAGTACTAATGTTCTGTTTAAATTTATATGCTCCTTTTTGGAAAAGGTTATCACTAGTAGCAACAGGCAAAATATTTAGTACTGAATAGTCTGCATATTTGTCCACTAGAATCGAAACCTTTGGATATGGAAAACGATTTGGGGAAAAGAGGGATTAGCTCCTGTATCTGCTATGGTTCCAGACACATCATGATTTTAGTCAGCAAAAGAGAAGAACTGTCATAAAAAATAAATTCAGTGGCTCCTCTTTCCTTTTCCCACCTCCAGACATCAGAAAAGTTCCTCCATTTTATGGTAAATAGGACCCTGTCCCAGGGCAGATGTATCACTCCACCTGTGAATGGTACTGTTTGACTTTTATTCTGAAGCAAGAGGTGCTGCTCCTTCTGCATGTTACTCCCTTTAACTGCAGATACTATTTGCATCAACTGTCCTCGTGGGGTGAAATCTCTGTCCCACTGAAATCAAAGGAAAAACAGCTAACTTCAAAATGCTTATGATTTCTGCTATCTTCTTGTTCCACACATTTATTATACTTTAGGTTTCAAGTGTTTCCTTTTACGTGTTTGAACTGTCCTTATTTTACTGCATTCTTCTTTTCCTGTCTCTCTCATGAGAAGTCAGTAAAGAAACCCAGATGATTTTCCTTATAGCATCTATTATCTCATAAACCTTTATCAATGCAGCTCCTGTCTGCAAAGAGTCCACATAATTTCAATCTTTTAATATGAAATTCCAGCCTCTGATCAGTGTTCATTGCCCTTTTCCTGGCACAATACCTTTGAGCTAAGTAATGAAGATTGACCACAGTATCCAATATCAAAGCATACCATTAGTACAACATGGCAGAGGCAGCAGAGGTTCTCTCTTCCTCCTCTCCCTTATGGCTTCTAAAAATGTGCTTTCTGTTCACGACTGGGCACTGAACAATTGCTGTGCAGAGAAGACGGAAAAAACTGCAAAAGGTTAGAGTGAAACAACATGAAAAAACAGCCCCTCCCTGTAATATTTATGTTTCTGCTGCTGGCCCTGGCAGAAGTCCAGATTCTGAATGAACAGAACTCCCAGTGGCTTAGGGACTACAGTATTTAGCCCATAGTCAGGAAATGCAATAGCATGTGACAATGGGAAGAAATAAAAAAAAAAAAGCAAAAAAAAAAAAGCTTTCCAATGCTTTTGAGCTTCTAGCTTGATCAGTTTGGATCGAAAGTCAGGGCTGCTGAGATTTTGTGTGAATGAGTTCTTTATTGCTAAACAAAAACATGTGTGTGGTACAGTGTAGCACAGTTCAGTGGTAAACAGTATGTGGCTTTGCTTCCTCACTGATATTTCATTTTTACAGTACTAGCACTGTAAAACCCCATTTTATGCACAATACAATACACAGTGAGAAACTGTTTCCCAAAACACAGTCAGCTCCCTATTTCTCCTCCTTTCCAGGAGGGCTACTTGATAACTGTTGCTCACTACTTAGTGTCAAATCACGGTTCTTCTACAAGGTTAGAATTTAAAAGAGTTAGGTAATGCTCCACGTTTATTGTCATGAAGTGATCCAGATAAAAACTGCGTCCTTTACAACAGATTTCCTTTGGGGAACTAATATCCTGAAAACTTAATTGTTAGGAAAATAAAGTCAAATTCTCTTCTTTTTGTAAACATTGAAAAAATAAATTAGCAACAACTGTATCATCAGGGACAGTGTTTTGAGGCTCCTGTAGATGCTGTGCAGAGCAGATTCCATCTTCACTTTTTCTCTCAGCATGTACATCATTCTCATGGGGCAGATGCTCGTCTTCACAGTCCATGTTTTATCTATAAGTCATAGGATCAATAAACATGAGACCACATCAGTGCAATATTTTAAACTTACAGTTTCCCTTTCTCTTTTGTGAGCTTAGTGACAGACCAATAAAACCAGGACCTTCAAGCTACAAAACAGAGGGCAGCAGGTGTCTAAGCACTTGTTGACAATTTCCACGACCAGACAGGGCCAGGTGTAAAATTTAGGTTTCTGTTTACATTTTCCTGAAAAGTATAGTATTTATAGCTTGTGAGAACATTCCAAAGAAGCCTTGCTATTTCAATAAACAAACTGTTTTAGAGACAATTCTTTCTGTTATAGAACTTTTTTTTTTTAAGTTACAAACTCCCTATGTATCTTCTCACACAAATTCATTGAGAGAAAGTAGGTTTCTGCAGCAAGTTTGTTATTTGTCAGTGTAAGCAGAACTGAGGTTTGACAGGTGGGGACTGACACATCGATCTGTGTGACTGATGAAAAACAGCAAAGTGTGCCTAGGGACATGGCAGAACAGTGGCTGCCTGCTCCCACAATTGATGGTAGATGCCACTCAAGCAGTGTTTTGTGGGGGTAGTTGCCACAATAGTAGAATAAACTGTGAACCATTTACTTTGCAGCAAATGACGTGTAATTAAGGTAGTTGAGAATCCATGGCATAGTTCTCATTTCCCAGATGCTATATGGAAAATGCAACAATTTTCTGAGTCCTCGATCAGTTTGGATCACAAAGTTGCAGTCTAGCCCATAAAGGGAAGAATATTCAAGAATTAGTAGGTTAAAGAGACCATGCCACTTCATGATGAACAGTACAAGGGCTTGGCATGCAAAAGTAGCCCCTATTATGTTTTGTTCTTGGAGTAGAAACGGCCTATGAAATTCTTACTAGCTTAATGTTTAAAATATCTGCTAAAAATTACGAGAAACACGCTTGCCATCTCAGCCTCCAGCAGGAAATCCTGCACTTGATTAGCACGGATTCTGGCTGCTCCCCCCCCCCAAGTAGGTTTAATATGCCTGAACGCCATCAATCGTAGGACCAGAGAGTGATGGGTGAAAACAAATGACACAAACTCCTTAAATGGACTTACCTTCTCTGGGTAGCTGGCAGCCTGCTGGAAACAGTTTCCCCAATACTGCATCCCATTGCTTTTGTTTATCTATCCTTGCTGACATTTTCTTCAATTAGGAAACAATAGCTCCGTTCCAATGTACTGAGCAGAATTACTGAAACCAAGCCACGTGACACCATGAGAGTGTGTTTTCAATTATTCACTCTGTCTTTTTTTGCCAGGCCTATGAAGAGGAACAGCCTTCTGCAGGAGTCAGGTTTGTCTGCCTCGCTGTTGTAAGTTCCTCCTTTTGAATTTTTATTTCACAATTAGGGATTTTTAAATTTTTAAAAATTTTTTAACAGTAAATTCAACTTTCCAAGAGTTTCTTACTATTTACTAGAAAACTTCCAAATCTCTAGCTCTTCCTACTGCCTGGAAATCCTAGACATCTGCAATAACTCAGTGCTAATAGTACTGTTCAGTAATGAATCTGACAAAGATCACAAGATCTAGATTAAAATCAGATGCAAGATATGCTATTAGCACTTGGTAGTGTAAAACTCATCTTGTTCTTGCTAGTAAAGTTCTATCTTTCCTACTGTCTGGTTAACAGCAGAGTATTCGCATTCAGTCTGGGAGCTACACCAAATTATTTGCATCTTGTAAATGCTGGTTTTAATATCCAATCAAAAATTTGAACCAAATGGGCACAGCTCAAATAATGTATTTTGTTTGTAGAAGACAGACTGAGTTAGGGCTTTTTAGACTTAAAGCTGGAAAAACAAAGCTTGGAGAAAAAAAAAAAGGAACAGAGAAGGAACATTTGGTTTGCATTACAAACCACAGACAACTTCCATCAGGCGCGCTGGAGGTATAAGAATGGCAAGAGAAAATGACAATCAGTGAGTGCACTGGAGGAAAAGATGAATGGTATGAAGAATTGACTTTGAAGTAATTGTCCATACCTTGAATTAAATTAGGTGGAAGATGGCAATGGATCATAAAGCTTCTTTGGCGTTTGTGATATTATTTTCTGTGTAAAATAACATTTATGGATATTTTTACTGGAAAACTTATAGACTATGTTTTTGGTACCTCCAGTATTTCTGTCACTTATGCAACCCTGAATCAGCAGCTCTGGAAAGGATGTTGCCTTAGTTAACACTTGGGCTGTGATCTAATACTTAGAGCAAGTATTTAACTGGAAGTCTTCAGATCTTCTGGGTTTATTTTCACCTCAGCTACTGGCTTGCTTTGAGATACTAGGTAAGTCATTCAGGGTTAAACTTGGTCTTTGAGCTGATGGAGCTCTGCTGGGGTGGGGGAAGAGGAAATAGCTGATGCAGCAGGGCAAAAGAGGTGTTCTCTCTGCCTAAGGTAAAATTTCTCAGGAGCATTGCAGGAGGGTGGGGTAGCAGAATGCACTTAAAACAATGTTTCCTTCATTGTTTCAACAGGTGCTTCTGCGTGTTCTCTGCATCCCAGATTTTTAGCGTCGTCAGCGACGCACCTCTTGGAGCATTTAGTACTGACGGCAGTGCTCCACAGCTTCAGGCAGAGCGAGAAAGGGATCCTGCATCTCTCCATCCTTCACTCTAGCATGCCAGTCTCCGGAGATCTGTGTTTTGACCATTATGCTCTCAAGTCCTCTGCTTACCCATGTGCTTAATAGCTCTTTTCCAATTCTTTCTCTTTGGGGAAGGAAGAGTGCAGTGATGTTTGTGTAACATTGAAATCCTTGAATGAAAAGTGCTATTTCTTCTAATTTTCCCCCATAGACAAAAGATTGTTTAGGTCTGAATGTGCAACTTGGGCTCATTTCTGATATTCTTATTGCTAGCGCCTAACAGCAATTGCCAGAATCACAGAAGGAGCAACAATCCCTGTTGCAGACTTTAAAGTGATGTTCATTCCACACACCTTCAGCAAGTTAGCTCCGTTGCTTCCTGCCAAGGTGCTGAGGGGAGGTACTTGCAGAAGTTCCCCTCTCCTACCCATCCTATCGCTTTTTCAACTCCACTTTCCGGTCTAATTGGCCAGATTGCATTTTTGCCTACCTTCAGACATACAGAAAAAGTAACATCAAGCTTTACAGGATTAATTTCCTAATACACTGGGACCGCTAACAGGGATTTTCCAACTCAAAAATTGCAATTAGGTACATACATATTACAGTAGACTAAAGCTTTAGGCTTACCAAAACACTGAAAAGTGTCTTTTTTAAAACAAACAAACAAGATCTCCAAACTTTGGAAAGTCTTTATGTACTAGTAGGGATAAGTGTCAGTCATCTTTTAACTAATGTAATCAACAAAAAAATTGCAAACTTGTGATGTTGAATTACACCACCACCAACTACTTATTTCAGCTCTCAAAATTATTTTTCTAATATAATTCATAGCACTTTTCACCTCTGTACTTCAAAATAAATTACTGCAAAGAGGTTCTGAAAAGTAGCTTGTCTCAATAGTGCAGGAAGGGAGATTAATCCTAGAGAAAGAAGACCCCATGTCAACCACAAAGTCTACCTGGTAAAGGTGAGCTCCATCTATGCCACACCTTTCCCCATCCCCTCTGGCCTCTGTATCCTTACGCATAGGCTTAGATATCCTCTAATTCAGCATGTGCTCTGCGTCACAGGAAGGGAGCGTGGCTGTGCTGTTGGGCAGTTCCTCCATCCACACCAGTGCTGCATTCAGCCATGGTTGCAAATCTTGTTCATAAGAAGAGAGGCGAGTATGAAAAAAGAAAAAAGTAGAACATTTTGTGTACTGAAGGGAACAGAGAATATGCTAGTTCAGTTTGACCCTGACAGTTTCCCTCATGCCAGCGTGGTGGAGGCTGGGAGCCCAGTGACTTCCGATCCAATGTTCCTATATGGTGGGGTCAGACTCTCCCACAGGAGCAGAGAGGACCCCAAAGGCACACAGGAGAGGGGCAGAAAACACACCAGCATTGTAGAACTTAACATGTTCTCTGAATACTTTCAAACTTAAACTTTGCCCTGGAATAGTGTCCTGCTAGGAAACCCGACAAGTTCCAATACTCAGGGCACGACTTTCTGAAGTGTCAGGGATTTTGTTTTAGAAAAGAGACATCAGGGAGCAGAGCAATATTAGGACTGGTATGATGGAAAAGAAGTCATGATGGAAGACCGTAGGAGCATTACCTATAAAAAATGCCAGAAAGGACTGCACAAATAAACAACCTTCTCCCTGGGAGATGAAGGGGCCTCTTGGCTGCTCCTGAAAAATCTACATGCATTTTTTTTCTTTTACTAATCCAAACAAATTCAGATTCACACTGAATTGTGTATTTCTCCAGCAATGCCATATAGCTCCTTTAGACAGATACTCAATGGCATAGTGTTTATCATTTGTTTTTGGTTTTCCTGGTTATTTGTATGAGGGTGGGGAAAGAAAAATAATCCTGCACATTTATTATAAGGCTGGCTTGGATTTGTTACATGAATCTGGCTTGGTCAGAACTTGCAGACCTGTGTTTACTGCTGTGGCTGTAAGCAGCCCTTAGAAAATCTGCCGCCTTCTATTTCTATGTCACCAGTGGCATTTCAGGTACAAAGCCCATACACACCTACCTAATTCTGCATAGAAGCAGGGAAAAAACAAAAACCAAACACACACAAGAACTCAGCTTAGAGCACAAGGTAGAAATTTTTTCTTTCAACAGTATACTTAAGAAGTGCTTTTCAAATTATGTGGATATTCAATTTTGTGTATAACACCTATAGCATCATTGATTAATGCAAATCTTGTAGTTTCAATAGGTATTTTCTCTAGAATGGCAGCATACAGTATCAATTAGGTAATGTGAAGAGAATAGAAAAGTTTGTGTATTTAGTATGATAATAAAAATTAAGTGAGAAAGTCAAAGTAATTAATTTAGACTTTCTCTTGTTGAATTTTCAGCACTGACATATACCTACCAAAATATTTCTAAAAAACTTTTTCTGAGAGTAAAAGGAAACAGTTTAACAAAGCTCCCCTTTGTTATCATAACATGCTCCTTACTCATTTTACAAAAGCTTGAACTTTTGCTGCATTTTGCTCGTAAAGCATTTCCTCCATTTTCTCTTAATTTTGTATGCTGACTCATACGCTGAAACAAACCATTTCTGTAATGGGACATTGATGTATTGGACCTGTATTCCTTTATAGACTTCAGTCCCTAATCAGATATTCACATCTTAAGTGCTTCACTGGATGTCTCTGTTACTGTTAAATGCATGGTCTTAAGTGAGTTCTGATCTGCAAAGGTAGGAGTTTTACAGCAGCCTGACATTCCTTACTTGCTCATGGCTAAGCTCTACGTTTGCTAAACCACTTTACAAATCAGATGTGCCAGGTGGAGAACTTCACCTCAACGATTTGATTAATCTTCTTTGAATTGTAGCGGTTTCATGAATCAAACTTCAGAAGGAGCTTCCTCTTTCCAAATAATGTTAGGAGGATAGAATAATGCTTTTAAAGTATGTTCCTTTTCAATTTGGGATTTCAACCTGCAAATTCAGCAGAAGCCCAGATGAAGCAGCAGAATGGAAGCATCAGAAACATTTATTAAAAGCACTCCATTGTACTTGGGGAGCATGGGAAGAGAATGAAAAGGTGAAGGAGAATTTAGTAGTGCACTGCACAGAAACAGAATTAGCCAGTCATGAGATACCACGTGGCTGTTAGCAGACTGAAAGGCTCTGTTGATTCGATTTATTCATTAGGGCTTTGCAGTAGTGTAGGTTATTAAGTGGGAGAAAGTGGGGTACGTTACAACTTACTTTTTATATTTCCTTTCCTGGAGGATATTTAGCACCAGAGAAGTGGAGAAAGTTATTGAAAGTATCATGCCACATAAATGGGAGAATGATAGGAAAAAGACCAGCACCACCAGCTCTCTGAAGATGGATCGAAAGAGCAATGCTGGGAACAGGAAGTCAAGAAAGTTTCGCTCCATTTCAAGATCACTTATACTGTGCAATGGCAAAAACAGTGATGATGGGTCAAGTCCTGATGAGAAATGCCCTGATTCCTTTGAGATCTCTACAAATTGGGGTCAAGAGGATTTTGACTGCTGTCCTAGAACACAACTGCCGTACACATCAGAGACAGAAGACAGTCCACCTGATCCTCCGCGTGTGATCACCAGCATGGTCCAGTCCAAAGCTGCAGCAAATGAGAACTGCAACAGCATGAGAAGAAAGTTACTCACCAAGGTAGGCAGCTCGGTGCAGTATGTTGTAATATTTCCTATTGCAATAGTTCCTAAATGGATTAATTAATGTTTCTCAGGAACACGGGATACTACTTGGATTTTTCAGAGCCTATGAGCCTGCAGTGTTCCTGCTCTGTATAAACAGCATGAAAATGTACTAGCTTCCCTGCTGTGCTGTTGCACTCTGCTGATTGACGTTCTGCTGAAATCAGTGACTGCTAGGTCACTCAGTGTATTCAGACTAGCACAGCTGGTGCTTTCTACCTGCAATACAGCGTTCAGCTCAAAATATAAAACTGTCACTATAGTAAAGCACATTTGTAGAGTGTGATACCATGATATTTCACAAGCTATGCAAGTATGAATTATATTAATACTATGAAAGTCACAGGAGATTCAGCAGGCAGATGTTCGTTCTCTCTGATTCAGAAAGGAGGTAGTGATGGCTCTAAAAACCACCAGAGATGTCACTTTTTCCTAGACATGTAAAACTCTTAACAGCATCATATTAGAATGTTATTCTTTAATCAACAGGTAACTATGTTAACCCTAATGATCTGAACTATTTTTCAGTCTGAGCAATAAATTCTAGATGCCTTTAGAAAGTTCCTTTTCAGTGACAGATCCTAATTATTCCACTTTCTCTCTACCTGTTGGTGTGATGTATAAATGGGACCCCACTGCAAGTATGACATCTCTTTTAATACAGTTTTCATCCTCTTAGCATCTCCCTTATTATATGCCTTTTACCTGTGCAAATAGTGGCTTGTGTGAAAGAACTGATTCTTTCATCTAAAATATTTAATTCTTACATATTCTAGTTTATTTTACACACCTCCAGTAGAAATTGGCTAAAACTAGACATCTACATCTAAACACACAGTGGCACCATGGTACTGAGAATCAGAATGTCCCCTTACTCCTTGATTTTTCTTGCTAACTCTCACAGCATGCCGCCCAGTATTGCAAAGACTGCAGCAGGACAGAGTTCTGGATGTGAGGTGTTTCAGCTCCTGGCAAAGTCCCAGCATGAGGACAAAACCAAGCAAATTTTCTATTGCATTCTGACAGAAAACATAAATAGGTGACTCTGACCCAAGTCCCAAAATACACTCAGTCACCTCCAAACCATACCACCTTCTTCCTGTTGGAAACAGTCCATATGCACTGTGCCGATTTCCTTCTGTGAGTGAAGAAGGGGCTGACCTGTGTGGACTCCCACCTCTTTTAACAAAGCTGAAGTACTTTCTTAGGTGTGTGTCTGCTGCCACAGTCTACTTGTTTGCATACCTCCAAAATATGTAGGGCTCCAATAACTGTTGTGATCCATACCCATATGAAACTACTCAGTATCTTATTGCAGACTGTAAGTTTACATGATTTGCTTTTATAGCTGGCAAGCAGCTCAAATAGGGATCTGGGGAACAGAGTAAGTCTCATAACTAATGCCATTGCACAGATGAAACATAATTGCTAAGGGTACAAATCCAGTCTTAGGCTGAAGTGTTAGTGTCACTAACAGGATGGGTCAGGAGCCTGGATGGATGATGACACAAATTAGTTGGCAATCCAGTCGCTTACAGCAGCGTTTGGGTTGCTTAGTGCCTTTGTAGACAACAGGTACATTAAATTCCCTCCCCAGAGCTCTCATAGCAATATAAACCTCTTCAGATGCTACTTGCTAATCTTCCACACCTTTCACAGTCATGGATCAGTGGCTGGTTCTGAAAAAGGTCTTATCTCAGCATGCTAAATAGTATGAACTTTGGTAACAGCTACATTGACCTTATCTTGTATTACTGATGCTGAGGCTCTGCCCTATGTTATGAAAGCAGTGATGTCTATCTTCCATATGGCACAAGCCTATCATAACAATCTTCCTGTACCATGCGTCTTACAGAGCTTAAGCTTAAACCCTGTCTCTTTAAAAGAGACTCAACAAGTGTTTTTCAAGTCCCAGTGTAACACTCACTCTCTCCATCTCCATGTGACACTTCAGAAATTCATGATGTGTGACTCATAGCTGAAGGATCCTTGTCTTTGTTCAAGGAAATTTATTCCATTTTCTTTCTGTGGTGTTGCTGAGGATATTCTACTGTTCTGCTTTCCAGTGTCTGCAGCCGTAAGAATGACTCTGAAGGTGCTAATATCTCCCACAGAACTGAACAACTGAGCTTTTACTGTCACATTGAAAGGAGAGAAGAATGTTTAAAAGTCCTGCATGATTTAATGCTCCCTCTGCATTTCTTCTTCTCCAGAGCTAAGGGGGAACCTGGAACATCAGTATTCCAAATGCTAGTTCCTCTCTTCTGTTCAAAAACTTAAGCATTTCTCTGAGCTGTACTCTGCCAACAGCATGGGATTCACTATTGAGTAAATCATGAGCAAATCAAACAGTGTTTCAGGACTATCTGCACATGTATTTAGAGGTATGCTTTCCTGATTTCAAAATCTTTAGAATCCCCAAAGAGTCCTGTGTCACATTACTAACAGTCTGAGAAACTAAGTGCTACTTACAACAAGGTAATGAGAGGTAAGAGGAAGATTTCTGAGGAGAGGGCATCTATGCATCATGACATCAATTCATTTCGCTTCAGTCTTCAATAGAAAATGTTGCTGTAGCCACTGAGGAAAGAACTACAGCATGAGGGCCACAGAAATGATCAGCAGGCTGGAACACCTATCCTATGAGCAAAGGCTGAGAGAGTGGGCTTGTTCAGCCTGGAGACGAGAAGGCTGTGGGGAGACCTTATAGGAGCCTTCCAGTACCTGAAGGGGCCTAGAAGAAAGCTGAAGAGGCACTTTTACAAGGGATGATGGCTTTAAAACTGAAAGGTAGTAGATTTAGATCAGATATAAGGAAGAAATTCTTTACTATGAGGGTGGTCAAACACTGGCACAGGCTGCCCAGAGAAGTTGTGGATGCCCCCTCCCTGGAATTGTTTAAGGCAGAGTTGGATGAGGCTTTGAGAAACCTGGTGTAGTGGAAGGTGTCCCTGCCCATGGCAGAGGGGTTGGAATTAGATGATCTATAAGGTCCCTTCCAACCCAAACCATTCTATGATTCTATGAGCCTAACTTACACTGGACTCCATAGAATTCCCATAAAAACAGTTTGTTCTAATTGCATTACCTGTAGAAAAGACTTTGGGCTGGAACTCAAATCTTATTATACACCAGAGACTTTCAGAAGGCTGAAACTCTGATGATGCCAGCTTTTGTTCATTCTTTTCAACAGAATATGCACAGGTGCCAATAGCACTACACTGATTAGGATGGGACTGTGAATTGATGTCACTGCTCCTCTATCATCTAACTCCGAGCACAGTGCTAGCATGTATGTGTGAAGGACCACAGACTTGTGTTTCGGGTAAATTTGGCTCTTGTGAGGAGTATTGAAAAGGTTGGGCCCAGATGCAAAAAACAGATTTGTACCTGTGCAGGTATTTTTGTGTTTAACCGAAGCATCCATAATCTGCATTTACACCACTAGTGCACCAAAAGCGCAGAGGATTGACATTATTTAACTGTGATGCTGCCTACTACTCTTACGGTGATGACATGTGGGCATTACCAGACGATAGGGGTTTCAGTTCGTAACTGCATCTTCTAGGCAACTTCTTTCCAACAGTATATGGCATGGTGGCACGCTCAACATGTACAGCTGCAGGGATTGACCTTTCATCTGTGCAGCAGTTATAACAGGTGGAAGGAAACTAGGTTGAGAGGACTTAAATAGCAGCCCATCAACAACTATTTGGTGGTTAAACTCAGGGCAAAAAATTCAGTCAGTGCTATGTCCATATGAACTATGCAGTTACCTCAGACATTTGGATGACCAGATGGTCTTTTATATCCTGCCAAGACATGGCCGCTACATGTCACATAGGGCCCTGTGTAACAGTCCTTAGCAGTTACGTCCTTCTTTGACCTCAGCCTACCCTACTGCCACAGATACCTCAATTCCCTGCTGGAGTCCTGTTTCTTGTCATTGTTTTGTCGCAGAAAAGCTGCTTCCATGACATACAGAAAATGGAAGAAAACAGGAGATAACCTGGGAAAAGGGAAATAGGGAAGAGAGAGTGTGAAATTACAAAGACAGGAAAAGAGGAAACAATTGACTACAGAATTCTTTAAAGTAAGTGAAGTAAGGGGAAGAGAAAGCAACAGTCAGGAGCAGTGAAGGAATTACATTTGCAGAAAAGTACATCACCTAACTACTCTCCACTTCCTATCAAAGGCCACATTCTTCCTTCTTTTCTTCTCTGTGTCCTCAGCACGTTTTGTGTGCTCCAACAGCAGCGTCATTCACCTACACGTTTCTCAGCAGAAGGGCAAGCAGAGTTATTCACACTAAGGACTATCACTTTATAAACTTCCCTGCCATCATTCTCCTTCTACCTGGCAACCAGCACAGGAAGCAGTAGAAGCAAATAACACATCACCATGAACACCCAGGCAAATAAAAAAGCTGTATCAAAATCTTATAGTGCACAACAACTTCTGCTTTGTGAGACAGTATGGGAAAGAATGTCCCAGTCTGATCCATCAATCTCTACATCCTTTTCAAAGCATCTCCTTTCATTATATATTCTAAAGCAAGGATTTTTTTTCCCCTTCTCCAATCTACTGTCAGCAATGATGAGAGCAGATGAATAGTTCTCTTAATTCATTTGGTTTCGGTGTTCCAATATTCACTCATATTGACTATCGCTCATTGTGTCTAGAGCACCCAGGATTACCTGGGCGTCATCTGTTCACCCAGTTTCCCGGACCACTTAGCTTCCAAGATAAGGTACAATTAATCTGGTATAGACAGAGCTGGGAAGCCAGCTTGTCAGTATATAAACAAGCAGATCTGCTTTATAGTTTGCTTCTCATACAATCAGCAATTTTCAGGTGGCCTACAAGGAAAAGAAAACAAAAAAAATTGTAAGCAATGTTTGATACCTTGTCCACTGACACAGCAAATACTGTGAAAGATGGCCTCACCTGCTCGTGCCATTACAAAGTCTGAAACTATGCCAGTTGTAGGGATAACAGACAGGACCAGAAAATACAAATTCCTATTCTTCAGAGAACTGCAGTCTCTGCTGGGTTTCAGAGCTCCTTCAAGAAGCATTCCATCACCTCTTTCCTGCACCACCAACACCCTGGGAAGCACCGAAAGTAACCAGCCAGAGGGAGTGGTAGCAGGGTTGAAACAGCATCTAGAAGAAACTGTAACAGGGAAGGGCTGACTACGCAGAGGATCCAAGCTGATCTAACTGCATGGCTCCACTCATTTCTAGAAATGTCTCCATACTTGCTTCCTCTGGTCCCTGATCCTCTACTTACAGAAATAAAAAAGCAAAATGTCATTTTTCTCCTTTGGTCATCACCAGATTATGTTTTTATTAACTCGCCTTTGTGCAAACAGCAGTTAGCTGGCCCTTTGGTACCAGGGCAAACGTTCTGGCAAGACTGTGATGTCTCCAACTGGAGCCTATAGGCAGGATGGAAAAACAAAGCCAGGAGAGGAGATTGCATTTATTTAGACATTAATGTGTTCTCCTCCCTTTTCTTACTTCTCTCTTTCTGTCTTCCCAACCTTCTTGCTTTTGTGACATCAGGGCCATATTATCCCCAGAGCAAGTTGGGAAAGAAGCTGTTATATTAAGGCAGTGTGTGCTGCAAAATGCAGGCCAGGGCAAAGGCTCCCAGAAAAACATACCAAAAGCCAGATGATGGGTGGAAAGGTCTGTCTGTAACATCTGATGTGCTGAATCTTCTATCTACGGCAGAACCTGAATCCCATGCCCTGCTTCTTGCATCATCCAAAGACTTTCTAGCTTCTGCCATTTTATTAATTAAAAAGGGAATATGCTACTGGGAAAGTTAATTACATCTACTATAAATATTTTGAAAAGACCAAGGCATTGGCTAGGGTATCTCAGAATTGGTGGAGTCACATCAGTTTATGCCAGAGAGACTCTGGCCCTTTCTTTGTTAGAACTGATGCAGAAAAAAATGCTTATTGAAGAAAATCCCCAAAGACTGTATTCACTTCATCTTCCACTTCGAAATCCCAGACATTTCACAGTCAGGAGGCCAGAAAAGCTAAATATTTAAATACATTATTGTACGGTTGTTAGATTTTTTTTTTGTTTTGTTTTGGTTTTTTTTTTGCTTTTTTAAAAACAATAGTCAGTCAGCTCGTTGTCATACACTTGGTTTACTGAGTCAAAGACCTTACTTGAACTAGCCTTGTATAACACTTCATTTCAGACAATCTAACTACTGTTTCTTATGTTAAGAGTGCACAAAAGTTTTTCAGTTTTCCACAGATGCCATGGTTACCCTTATTTCTAAACAACATCTGGAATGAAATGTTTTGAGATGAGACTCTGGGCTAGAAATGTCGAATGAGAGCATGAAGTAAAAAGAAGTCTTTTAAATGGCAGATAGAAAAACATCCTCAGAAGCTTTGCATTTTGCCTGACAAAAAAGGAGAGCAGGAGCAGAGAGTTGGCCTGCATATGCAAATTACTTTTCCAGAAGTAAACACATGAAAAATTAATCTACTCTCACCTGTGACAAAAATGCATTCAAGAAGGCTCTTGAACTCTACCTTTGATTTTCATCTTTCAGCCAAGCAGATTCAGTTTAAAGACAAATTTTGCTTGTAATGCACTCCCACTTACTTTCATAATTTTGTTTTCACAGCAATGAGTGGATATTACAATGCAGATACAAGTTTTCCCAGTCTTGAAGTGCTTAGTGGCAAAGCCCCTCAAAAGCAGAGAGATTTTGTTCACTGGCAGCAAAGATGCATTTAAACATATCTTGTAATAATGAGTAGGCAAGATTGATCTTGGAAGTCACCTGCCCACACACCAAACCTGCCAACCTTATGTTAGAAAATTTTCAGCATTCACTACATTCAGAGCTCTGAATCACCTTTCAAAATGAGCAGGACACCTTAAAAAGGAGGAGGATGCAAAATAAACACTGCCTATACTCTTGGAACCACCAGCAGTATTTCTATGCATAAAATATTAAGTGAGACAGGAAACAAAAGATATTAAAGAACAAAACCCAAAGCAAATTGACTGCTGGCACATGAGTTGGTCAAATGTTTATTTTTCTAAAGAACAGCTTTTATTAATTTTCTGTCATGTTGCAATCACTTGGATCTGAATATAGTGAACTATACCCAGGACCCCAAAAAGTCCAGATGCTGACAACATACAGATATTTGCCACATGTCCCTACAGCCCAATAAAACCTCTTTTTAAATTTTTTTAAGTAATTCATATAAAGGAATTGCAGAAATGATTGACACACAAAGCTTATTTGAAATGTAGCCCAACTTGGTAAGATGTCTACAGATTTAAACAACAATTGTTTCCAAGATTTTTCTGCAGTGTACCATGGATTTAACATCTACTTTCCTTATGACTAACTGCAAGCAACTTGTAACTCTTGGAAAGAATATTCATATCACTTTTTATTTGGTGTCATTTCACATGTATGTCCCAACACAACCCAGAATTTTCTAGCCTGGCATGTGTCCCATTGTACAAAATACAATGTCTTCCCCAAAGGACTTAGATGGTGCTGCAATTCAAAACCTCAGTGCCAAACCTACTGCACTCTGTGATGTCCTGTGAAACTGATGAGAGTCAAATGATTTTTGGACAATTAATAACAAAGATTTTTATAAATACCATGAACGCAGCAGCTGTACATGGTGAACAAATTACTGGAAGGGCATAAGCATGACTGCGCTCTTAACAGAGATGAGCTGGGGACAGTCAGGAAAGGCCCACCGTTAAGTTGAAAATCAAGAACAAAATGAAGCGTGGAGAACAGCTATGCGACATTCTCTGTGTGTGTCTGGCCAGCGTCTGTGAGAAGATATATAACTATTTCAAGGGAGCAGTGCACAAGAGTAGGGACTCCTAAGAACAGAAGTTAGCAAGTCCAAACTTGAATTCTGACTACAAAAAAAAAAGACGACAACTTTTTTAAAAATACTGACTCTATAATACAATTACTCTCTCACAACAGCCCCAATCCATGATCAGCTGAGGTCTCAAAATACTTAGCCAACTGGCAGAATAATTTCCTACCTTTGTTACCTATCTTACATTTCTCATGTTTTAGAATTAGCACACTACCCTATTGAAAACCATGTGAGTTTAATGGATGCTTCATGTATGCAGAATATGGCCTGTAATTTCTTACTGATACCTAAACCAAAGGACTAATGTAAATAAAACAGAAAAGGTAGCTCACACTTTTTGCTACTAAAAACCTGAAATTTTAAGACATCAGAATTCTAATCTTTATTTTCTTACCATGCTGAAGACTTCAAAGCACTTCCATAAGATAAAAGAACATAATGTAGTCCTGATTTCAAGTATGTATTTCCCAAGATATTTACCTTGGGTGAAAAGTAAATATAGATGCTCCAAGACTAACACTGGAGTTCAAACAAACTGGTTTAAAATAGAATTCTGTCCGTGCTTATACGCATACCTGTTACTCACCAGAAGCACTTTTCATGTACAAAAGAGGCTTCGTAAAATTCAGACACTCTTCATTAATGGCAGACGATCTGGAATGCAAGAAGCCCACAGAGTTAACAACTCAGTCAATGCAAGTATAGCCCTTATCCGTTACCTACTGAATTCAGCTTGCAGTAAGCCTAGGGCTCGAAGCTAAATACTTCATTCATTCACAGCCTTAGATTTACCCTGGCAGGTTTGAGAACTGGAGCCAGGCTTCAACAGTCAGCCTGGAAGATAATGACCTTTATTGACACTGCTGTGAATTTGGAGTTTGTGTTTGCTGTCAGTCAGGTATGATGTGATCCCTATTGATTTGTGGTGAAAGGGCATAATGATTCTAACCCTCAGGGCTAGATGAACTCTGCTTAGGGAAGAAATGAAGCGCTACTGATGGTGAAGAAGGTGGTTACGCAGCTTTCCTTGTGCTGTCAGAGGACTACAGATTACTGGAAATAATCTGCCACTCTGACCAGGGGACGCAGAAGCAATACAGACAGTTGACCACTGCTATGTTTTGTGGCCTGTCCTAACATATGAAATTTGCCTCCCCTTCAGAAATCTATACCTCAGTCATACAAATCTCTTGGGAACAAGCCTGGATCCAGGATACAGTGAGAGCCCTCTTCACTTTGTGGAATATGGAGAGGCTGACGAGGGCAGAGGAGGTGGGTTCAGCTGGGAGCAGAATGAATGAATACTTGAATTAGAAGATTTGCAAAGGAAACGGAGAAGAAATTGTATGCTAACTTTCCAGCTTTCCTTGTCTCTTTAGAATTTTGAAGTATTCACACATTTGTGCTGCAGGAGTATATTTTCTAGACAAATGTGTTGTCCTTCGTGTGCTTAGTCAATCCATTCTTTGCTTTACTTACTCATATGACTTCAGACACTGTTTATCTTTCTTTATGGCCATATGTTAATGATTCATAACTGTATTAAAAATGTGCTTACAATGAGCCTTCCAGATGCAACACACAGGCTACAGCTACCTCAACCAGTCTGGAGTGGACAAAGAATCTTCCAGTGTTGCACTCCCCTCTGCTCCCCTGCCCCTGCTTAGCAAGCCAGAAGCAGGGGTGGAGCTTCTCGTGTTTTGTATACACTTATTTTCCATTCAGACGTCTTCTGTTTTCCAGAGTATTTCTTTTTCTGGCATATGTTTATTTTCCTCCCTGTCTTTTCTTATAATAGTTAGCATAGACAAAATTTATGCAGTTACTATGAAAAGTCTATTATCTGTTCACTTCCCCTCTATGCTAAGGGCCACTCTATTCCAATTTGTAGCCAGAAGCCACTGAAGTCCTAAGGAAAACAACTTTTTTAAACACTGACTCTATGATACAATTCTTCTTTCATAACTGCACAGTGTAAAAGGCCTGTTCCTGTTCTACTTGGAGGCAACCTGGTTTCAAGAACAATTTCTGCATTTCTTAAAAAGGCTCAGGATAACTCTAAGTAACGTTTAACATCCTTGGTACATTTACTTTCATGCAACCTTTCATCTTCTGAATCAGGACAGCTGCATCTGCAGGTTGTGTACAACCACAGGGAACAGCAGCTCAGGAATCAAGCTCTCTAGGAGTCGGAACTGTGCATCTCTCTGGAAAGGGTTCACAGGCAGCCCTGTGCCTGCTGGAGACACAGCAAACAGGTACAGTACACATGGAGTCAGCAAGCTCATTAGGGAGCCATTTGTCTGCACGGATTTTGCATGACCAGCTTTCTGTGACAAGCTAGGCCTTGAAGCTCAGTTTCAGAGAAAGGCAGTGATGTTTGGGAATCATTTCTTACAACGCTTCCAGTTGGAGACACAGGTCAAGATTCGAGAAGAATAAAACTGTGACCACTCAGGGATCTAATTCTTCTCAATTACACTGAGAAATAAACCCTGAAAAAAATGAGTGATTGTACTTAAGATCAAATTTTCAAACAGTGTTTTCCTAGTTGCCCTATTAAAGGGCAATGTAGGATGTCACCAGCCTAGCAAGGCTACGGGAAAGAAATGCGAGCCAAAGCTCCTGAAAAGGAGTGAAGTGTGTAGTCTTTGATCAGCTTGCAAATGCAAGATGGTGAGAGAGTAGGAATATTTTGCCTGACTTGGGCTATTCTATGCTGTCATCTTAGCCTGGATGTAAGCTGTGTGTGTAAAGGTGGTCATTAATCACCAGGACTGACCAGAAGAGAGCAGTAACAGGAAAAAAATCCTAGCAGGGGATGAGGTGCATCACATATCAAAACATCTCATGGCAGCTCTGGTCAAGGCAAAGGGAGGACTGCAGCCAACTCCTCAGTTAGGGAGACATGTAGCACAGTAATGCCATGTTATTCTTTATAAAACAATATGAAAGTATGTTCCTTTTTTCTTTTTTTAAGGGATGGCTGTCTGAGCCTGAGGGATGAACTGTTAACACTAAATGGACAATCACTTAAAGATCTGTCCAGCAAGGAGACTGAATCTCTCATTCACCCAACAACACGGCTGATGAACATGATGATGGCTAGCAAAGTAAGCATGCAAGTTGTGGTGCCCTCCCACAACGGTGGGGTGATTTGACAACATTTACTTGAGAAAGAAGGGAAATTTGTGCATCAGACATTTGAAGTGCACGGTTTTGCTCTTCCTGACAAAACTCCAAACCTCTTGTGGTCAGACGCTAGTGACTTTCAGCATAGCTTTTTCCCAGATAAACAGAGGCTATGGGGCGGCCAAGGCCCTGGGAAATTCTTGCAAGGGCTGTATAACCCCTCCTTTTAGAAACACATAACTTGCCAATGTTAATTTTCCATTTGGAAGCTGAGCAAAGGCAGAGACGGATTTAAGGGAAGATCCATGAATCCAAAAGCCAGAGAGTAGGCCCTGTACTGAAGTTGTTTTGTGGGTCTAGAATTTATAGCTAGGAAATTCCCATGGTGAATGTTACTAGAGTCTGCTACGGAGATGGGGGAACAGGAGGCAGCATTAACAGCTCAGCAACCCTGAATTACCACAAAATCTTTCAGTGGAAAACCCTTTTGATCTTTCTTTCACAGAGACCGTTTCATTGGATTAGTAACATTTCATTTCAGGCTTCTTGTCCTCTCATCCTCACCCCAAACTAGATGGCACCAAAGGCTTTTCACTTGCAAATTCTGGAAGAAATCTGAGGAAGATGACTGGACAGGGTTAGTCCCCTAACACACATTTACCACTTTCAACACAATAGAGATCAGCCAGAGATTTGTTGCAGGCTTCAGATCTTGATACTCAAGGAAAAAAGGCACTTCTTGTTATCTGCAATAGGGTCCCACAGAAAGCTCTGATGTAATCCTAGACTGAGAAAACACCCCTGACTGGAGCTGCTATCAGGTCTGAGTAGAGTGCATCTCTTTCTAGGACAGCAGTGAACTGTCTCCCCAGATGTCTGCTGGATTCTGCCAAGATTTTTGTTTATTTTCTCTCCTCTAAATGCCTAAGTGGCCAGAGATGAACTACATTAAGCTTCTGTAGCACCGTACCACCCAAGAAGCAGCCAGGTGAACTGTGCATTAAAAGAGAAGCCTGCACCAAATTAATTAAGGGTTAATATCAAAGGCTTTTAAAGCTAGATAGCTTGGTAAGAGAAACACTGCAAAATCATTTTCAGAACGCCTCTTTAAGGATCTTCTCTGCAGTTCTCTAGGGGAAGTGGCTGGGAAGCCCTAGTAGATTTTGCTACTTGGCAATGGCTCCACCTGCTGTGGAAGAGGAAAATGATCATTTATTGGTTCTTAGAGGTATCTCCAAACGGCACTACCAAATCAGGCTTCTGGAAGAAAGTGTTTGTCTTAGTTGGTTCCAGACAGATTAGAACATATAGATCTTGCTCTGATGCTGCGCTTGTGGCTTTCTTAGCCCCCGAAGAATTTCGCTAAGCAAAAACCCTTTTCTGTTTGGAGTTTTACTATCTTTCCATCAGTTTCCATATGCTGTCTGTATTTAGCAATGTTCTTTAACTGTGATTCCCTCAGGATCAATGGCATTCCCTGTGTCACAAAAGCAGCAGGACTTTCAGGAATGATACACATCCAGACATTATACCTAACATCAACTCTTACTCAGATGTGAACATTTATTTATTTTCAAACTGTTCTAAAAATTTGCATTTAGAAACCTCAGTGTTTTATCTACAAGTTTTTAAATGCTAGAATTAGTGGCCATATTTTCAAAAGCAACTAAAAGTTTCCAAGTGGAAGGGGCTGAATTTTTTGAAAACACTAAAGCCTAAGCCACAGGTTTTTAAATACCTGGACTGTGTTTTGACCAAAAATGACCCCTCTGAAATCAGCAGAAGTTAGACACCTATCCACCATTGCAAAGCTGGGCCTAAGCATTTTCATTTTTAAAATAACACCCTTCTAATGTGATGGAAATGGCATACCCAGAAGTGCCAGATCTGTCCAGGAATTAGACAAGCATAGCTACAGTTTACCCAAACATTAAAATATTTGTCTGAACCAGCTAGGGGTATTCAATTAATTTTCTGTCCATTTTGACTAAAGAGCAGCATCTATTTCTCTCTTATTATTTTGGCAAGTTATAATCATATTTATAGCAAAGTTTTGAGCTACATTCTCCTTTATAATTCTAGTTATTTTAAATAATTAGTTTTGCTCCATGTTTCTTGATTCAGGCTGAAATTTGTGCAAGTCAAATTAGGAGAAATTTTATTTTTAAGTTTAGAACATATTTGAGAATTTCTTGCAATAGACTTACTCTTTTTTTTTTTTTTTTTTCCAGGAAGCATCAACCTGTAAGGAAAGGCCTTTGGAAATACAAAATGGTTTTCTGCATGGTAAAGCTGCTTGTCAACGGACTCGCAGTAACTCAACCAGTAAGTTGCAAAGAAGTAATCCTGTCTCCTGTAATATTCGGGGAGTGCACAGCACAGCACTTCATTGCGTGATGGTACTGCAGTGTTGACAGAAACTGCAGCGACTGTCCAATTTAGTCTGTGATCCTCAGCTGAGAATTGCTGATGCATAAAAGCATCAGCTTTTATATTCACAATATCCTACAATCAGTGGTTTTGTGCATAAGCATTCTATTTTACGGCTTTTAAGGTTATTCTAAGTAGGCCAGTGCTCTTTTGGCAGGGAATGTTTGCTTTTTACTATATTTAACATTAACGGCTATCCCCACAGTGAGGGCTGAAAACATCACTCCTTTCACAGAAAGATTTACAAGAGGAAGAAAATTTCTAAGTATCGTTTACCTTACAAAATGAACATGCAGAGATGTCCAATGCTTGAGAAACGACCCAGCCTCTGTCTCCGCATCTGACAGGTGCAAACCCGTACTGGATCGGGGAGATGAACAGCGCGGCGCCGCGGAGAGCCCTGCCCTTCAGAGACCGGCAGCCCCATGCCCTCCACACCAGCCGCAAATCCCTTTCCCAACAGCTGGACTGCTCTGGAGGGAGAACCCCAGTAAGTGCTGCAGGAAATCACCTGAAAAACAGACAAAACTCTCTCCATTAATCATCTCTCAATGACCTTGACAGTCACGTTTCTTGCCAAAACCTGCCTTCCTTGCAGGCCCTGTCAGGGAAGATGGCCCATGCCTGCCTCCTCCACTTTTGAACCCCATCCCTTCTCTGTGAGGAATAGGAGAACAGGAAAGGCTCGGTGCCAGCAAAACCCCATTTCTTCAGCAGCTTCTCCGTCCCCGCTGCCCAGCAGGTTTTACAGCCTGTGTAAATTCCCTTTTGGGGGATTCACACCACCTTGGCAGCTGCCCGGAGCCACCTCAGAGCTCACCGCTGAGGGGCCCTTCCCAGGCATCTCCGCACTGCTGGCTGTGGGGATGCCCTGTGCACGTGGCCGATAAAACCCTGCCTGAGCTTTGGGCCCCACCGCCTCGAGCCTCCCAAGTCACGTCCGTTGGCCCAGCCGTGGCCACAAGCAGGTATGGACTCGCCTCGTGGCTGGCAGTTGCTGTCCCGTCCGTGCTGGCTTCGTGAGCCATCCCGCTTTCTGCCCCACAGTGAATCAGACATATTTAAACAACTCTATTAGCATAGCCTAGAGACTGCCAGTCTCTTGCTTTCCAGATGGATGCCAAGTGATTCACCACAGGCTGGGAGAGTGGAGGCTGGGCAGGGTAGAGAGGGTGTGTGTATTTACGGCTGAAGGTCCCCAGGCTCAAGCCTGGAGTGGGGAGATGGAGGTGAAGCTCCTTACCCCCAGCTGCCACCTCCCGCCCTGCCCGAGGCCTGACTGGGGACTCGCCGCTGCTCCCCTGCCTTCTCCCGGCCAGCCCCTCACCCTGCAGGCACCACAGCCTGACCTGCGGCTTTAGGGGGTTGAGGAGGTGGCAAACCAGAGCACAAACCCCAACCAAACAACAGCCGTGTAGATGGGCAGACCCTCAGAGATCGGCTGGGCTTCCTCCTGCTTGAAGGTCCTGCCTGGCAGAGGCTGCCCATCGGCTTTTCACTGGCATCCTGGCTTTCGGTATCGTTACCCACCACACACAGAAATACAAAATATACCCCCTCACACAGAAGCAAAAGAAATTTGAAAACTTCCGATTTCAGATGCAGAAGATCCACCACAATGGAATAAGCGATCACCCAGATCTGGCAGAGGTATACTTTTCAGAGAGTATGCTTTTTGGTGTTGCACAGACTTTTCCCTCTTAATCATGTTCCCAACCCCATGTTGAATAAATAATCTTGTTTTCACGTCAAAAATGAGATTTATTTTCTCACATATGCAGAAGCTGAAATTTTGGCTGATGTCCCACACACTTCAAACACCTGTTAGTTTCACTTTGTTGCATGAAAAAAAAAGGTGTTGAACTCTCTTGGACTCGTAATGAGTGCAGTTAACTCAGGCCCTGCTGAACTTCATGCATGGTTAGCTTTTGGTAATGGCTTCTGTCAGTGCTTAAATTAGCTTCTAATACCCAATTCCATGTTCAAACAAGAGGTTTTCATGAAATATTTCATTAAAGGTTCAATAAAATGGGTCAAATCTCAGGGGCTGGAGTTCAGAAATCCACTGTCTGTGGAAAAGAGGGAGGAAAAGCACTGAGAAATTTCTTGCCTTGGTTATTAAGCAAAAAGGATGTGCTTCACCTCTTTCAGCTGTAGAAAGAAGCCTATGTGGTGGCTTATCAGAGGCAGCGCAGGGCAGTTCACAGCCTGAAGAACTTTTGTGGGCACTAAATCACATTTTGGGGGAAATGCTGAAAACAGGTTCTCTATGTCCCAAGATAAAGTTATTTAGTGACAAGATGAGAGAAGGTGTTAGAATGTCTTGTTTCTTAGGTCAGTTCTTAAAGGCAAATGCGATAATACTTATTTAGGACCCCTAATGGCCACAAATGGGATTGTAGCATGGAGAATCAAATGAGAGCACAAATATATCTTTCTACACCATTGCACCACTTCAAGGGCCAACATTCTAGTTTCCCTCTAATTTAGTTACTGCAGGATAATTTCAGTGTGCAGTGATTGTCCGAATAACAAGTGGCTTCTGAAAACCAGAGATAATTGATTTAAAAAAAAAAATTGAGTACCATCAGTTACAAAGAGGAAATTTTGAAATAAACAAGTTGTCTTCATGTATGTTCAAGAATTTCTGGTTCTGCATTAAAATGTTTTCGTTTTTTGTTGTGGTTTT
>Ga0065711_1003719_pt1 | contig 26694 bp, 16 predicted proteins | sample Hoacrofraction12_FD_59098 | JGI IMG/M metagenome (GOLD analysis project Ga0065711, IMG submission 59098) | Hoatzin crop microbial communities from Cojedes, Venezuela - Epithelial fraction 12 v2 (version 2) | ecosystem: Host-associated > Birds > Digestive system > Esophagus > Crop | place... | reverse complement strand
CGGGGGGGCTGCGCGGGGGCGGGCGGGCTGATCCGCCTCTGCCGCTCGCTCCCGCAGCGTCCCCCGCATCGACCCCACCGGCAGCGGGGCGGGGACCGGGCTCTGCGGCCCCCGGGCGTTCTCCTCCCGGAGGGCTCGCTTCGCCTCGGCTGCCTTGGGAAAGGCATCGGTAGCGGTGCGAGCCCCCGCGGAGGCTCCCCGGCCGGGGGAGAGGCTTCCCCCGGGGCGCAGGCCCTGCAGGGTGGAAACCTCTGGGCGTTCGCCGCCGGCCGGTGGATCCCGGGGCGGGCAGCGCCGGGGCCGGGGCCGGGACCTGTCTGTGCCTGCGCCCGGGCCCGGGGGAGCCTGGCTTGCCGGCCGAACAGCACGTCGTAGTGCCTCGCTGGAGTGAGTGCTCCTCCGCTGCGGGGGCAGGGGGGGTGGGAGGGGGACTGACCTCACAACTTTGCACCGAGAGCTTCCCATCCCCGCGGCTGTTGGATGCGGGGCGCTGCGGGGTGTCCGGCGGGGCGGCGTGAGGCGAGCGGCGCGGCGCGAAGCCCTGTCCGGGCCGAGACGCGTTACAGGCAGCGGGCACCGCGCTCGCATCCGTTCTTCCTCTTACTGGTTTTCTTTTCCCACCTAATTGAATTTCAAGACCCTTTAGCTGTAATTTCATGTGTCTGGGTTTCGCTGTGCTGAGGTCTCGGTAGTGGGTGAGGCCACGGTGCGGAATGGGGTGCTCCGCAGTGCGCTGGCAGCACAGCGAGCCGCTCGGCCTGGCCGTGGCCTCGCGGGTAACCTGGCGAGCATGGTGGTGCGGGGCGGCTTCCAGCTGTCCCGGGGAGCCTTGGCTGGCCCTGCGGCCCGTCTCCGCGCTCTGGTCCTGTCTGCCAGCTCCCGAAGGCGGTTTGCGTGTGTGGGGGGAAAGGGCAAGGTAAGGGGGACGGGGGTGTTGTTGCTTTGCTTCTCTCCCGTGCTCCCCATCTGCAAGGTCAGAAAAGAACGAAGACGACTTTGGCTGTGAAATCTTAGGTGGGGAGATGGGGAATGAGATGCTGTCATGGTGTGAGGTTGCCTTGTGGGGAAAGAATTTCACATGTTCAGCACTGCTCTGCGAAAATACCCAAGCTCACACAGGGAAGAACCAAGCCGACAGTTCCCTTTTCTCTGTTATGGCAACTTTTGTATTTCTGTAACATGGGAGGAAGACTTATACATCAGCAATGTACTTCTTTATCTTTTTAAGGAATAAATTTTGTAATTTCTCATGTTTGATTCTCCTTTCTGCTCTTCTGTACTGCCCCTCACCAGGCCTGAATTAAAAGCGAATGATGAAACCCTGCTACTCGTGAATTTAGCTTTTCTAAGGTAGACTTTAAAAAAATGTTCTGATGAAATGAAATTACAGATTATGGAAATAGCATGAAGGGTTTGACTTAAATTCATAAAAAGCATAAAGTAGCAACTAAGAATAAAATTCTTTAACTTCAGTTTGAACCACTGTAGAATAGTCTGTCTGTCCTTGAAGGTTTCACTTAAATGTAAGCTATGCCGAGTATAAGCGAGGCTCTCTGGGTCATTTATATGGTTTCTTAATGACTGTCGAATATTTTATTGTGTTCTGCTCTGTACTTTTTCACTACCCTCCCGTGTTGTTTTTGCAGTGATGCTTTGTTTTTTCTGTGAACTTCTGTTCTTTATTAAAAACAGAAAATAAACAAACCACAAGTGATTAAACGGACAATGTATGCTAGTAACTAGAATAAAAAATACTTGGTTAATTCACAAAGGAAAAATGGTGATCATCTTGGATACTACTGCATAGTTACTGCCAGCCGATGTCATTTCGCCATAGTAGTGAGTCTATTAGTGAATTTTACAGTGCTGGGAAGGTAATTCATTGTTAGTGTGCTTAGCTTGTCTTCATGACATCATTTTTTGACACTGTTTTGTGAGGCTGAAATATCATGTCCTCAGCAGTATGGTAGTCTCACAAAGACATTGAGGATTTGCATGTGCAGTGTGTTACAGATTTCCACGTTATGCCTTATACAAAATGAGAGCTTAAAATATGTGCCAAGAATACTAGGTGTTTTTTAGGTGAATAACAATTCCCGTACTTTAACAGAAATCATATTTTGTAGGTGTACAGATACTATAAATAAGACCTCTTTAATCGATATTTATATGTATTTCTAAATACCCGTTTAATCAGAGTTTTTAGAGAAACTGTAAGAGAGTTTTGTAGAATCACTGGCATTCTTCAGCACTAGGTGCATGATCCATGCAGTAGCTTATGAACTTGATCATTCAGTTCACATTTTATATGAAGCAGAAGAATATTCTGTATTCAAAACCTGTATGCAGTCCAGACATCATTAGGTCTGCTATTAAATCCCTGGAGACAAACTGAGTATGTCAATGTGACCTATAATATCGGGACAAGGGAATATGCGTGGTAATAATATGTGTTGATTTGAAGGAGCCAAAACATTTTAGTGTTTGCTTCGTGCCGAATTCAGTATGTATTTGGATCTGTTTCAGTATTATCAATCATTCCTTTAGCAGTGCTTTCTACTCGTGTTATCTAGGAATTCAAAACAGTAACATTAAATCAGAGAAAACAGTTTGAGAGGCATGAATTAAAATACTTAATATATGGAGCAGCTTGAGAGTTGCAAAAAATGCAGTCATAAATTTGAATTTTGTTGTTTAAATTAAAATTGTAATAGAAGCTGCTATGCACTCGTGTGAATGATGGAGAGTGATGTGAATGATGTGAGATGTACAAGTCCTAATTCTTGTGAAGTACTGAATTTACCCTTCTGCTTTCATAGAATTCCAGTTCACACTTCCCATTAAAATGAAAAACGTGTCTTATTTTCTGTCTTTATATACTGCTTGATACAAGTTCTTGATTTAAACTTGTAGTAGTAGTTGCTTCTACAGGAAAAATAACAGTAGGAGATAGAAAACAAATACATTTTGGGACAGATACGACCTAGTGCAGCTCTGACACACAGGTGCTTGAATGATTTTTATTTATTATTGTGGATTTTAAATATTTAGAAGTAATCTCATGGTTGGTATCTTCATGTTTACATGAACTTAGGTATCAGTCAGTCTTAATTCAGGAATGGCTATTTTTACATGTTAATGGCTGAAATACTCTTGTCTAATTTATGAACTTGTCAATAGACTACATAACCAGTGCTCTGTGGGACTTCTTTGTGAATTTTATCCTTTTTTTCCTGTCTGTGGTAATACTTTTCTAGGGCTGTTTGTAGTGGCAGTGCACAGGTTGACTTAACGTCGTGGTTTGGATGAATGGCAGTGTAAAGGGTGAAGCTAACGCCTAAGTCCAAGGCTTATTTTTGTGTAAATCTGTGTAAGGAATTTGTGAAGTTTGTAAAATGTGAAAAGACCATTTTGAAGGTTCCAGCAGCAGTGCAACTTGTGGTGTTGTGTGTGCCTGTCACAAGTGCTAGTCTGGTTTGGCCAAAGTCTGAAGTTAATAAATGTATGTCCCTTGGACCTGTTGAAGAGCATCGATACGGCATGGGAGTTAACATTTCTAGGATATGGCATGGAGCATACTGGGATCTCAAGTTTGGTGCCCTGTTTGTCTGTGGTGAGCTCTGGATGGCTGAGTTGTATCTGGGCTCTGGAGTTTGCACAGTTTAGTAATGCTGTGGAGGTGGTTCGATGTTTTCAAGGGGATAGGTAGACTTACACTGACATTTTTAGATAAAAGCCATTCTGTACTCGCCTACAGCTCTCTGGTACAGCTCTCTGGTTTAACTTTAAGTAGTTGTTAGAAGCTTTTTTTTATGGATAATTTATTGGATTCTGGGGGGGGAAATCCTTCTCCCTGTTGTATTACAGCCCGAATTCATAAATTATTTGGGTGGCCTATTTTACAATGAGATGCCTCAAAGCTAAGGTTGATGTTCTTAAAACTCGTGTCTGAAAGCAGACTCTCTGTATTTTTTACTGTGAAAAAAATCAGATGCACAGGGCTTCATTTCTGCATCCATCCAGAGCTGTTACCACCATGACTGTTCTGGAGAGTGGCATCTCTCTCCTGCGTAACTGCCTTTGGCATCTGGAGATGAGAATGTTTCCTCAGGATTGGAAAAGCTTGTTTTGCTAAGAAATAAGCAAGTGTAAGCTATCTACTCCAACTCAAGGAATAAGCGTTTGCAGTGATGTTTATCTCTCCCTCTTCCCGTTATGTGTGATGGTGCGTTAGTTACATCTCTTACCCATGAAGTGTGAAGCTTGATTCTCTCTCCCCTTTTCAGCCTGGAGTAACTTGAGCTCGTATCTCCCTCTTCCCAGCAGAGTGCAACAAGCAGCATCTCATAAGCTGTCCTTTATTTCACCTGCAACCGTTTTACTTTGAAAAAAAGAATTAGGCCAGAGACTAGAGTGACTCCTGCCCTGTGATTAAGGCATTCAGGTGAGGGAAATCTGGTTTCTATGGGTGTTTCATTCTTTCATCCAGCAAATATTTTCCTGTTTCATAGCTTCAGCAGGAATAGTCTAGGACAGACCGTGGTCTGTGGGTTAGGGCACTACCCTGGCAAGCAGAGATGTGGTTGTGAGCCAGCCTCTTTGCCTGGAAAGAGCTTACCGCCCACTTTTACTTCCTCTGTGGTTGCTTTCCTGATGCTCTTAAATTGCTCAATGGTGCTTGGGGGCATGCTCCTGCCTTCTCATCCGAAACTTCAAAATTGCATGACTCCTTTCCTCATCAGCTTGTGAAAGGGATGGCTTTGTATCTTGCTCCTGGGGAGGCCTGAGGGTTTTACAACCCTTTATAATAACGTGGGTACCTGTTGAGCTCCCAGGATAGGTGGCATTTAAGGTACAGCCTTCACAACTTTGTTTCCAATTAGGTTAGATGGCTTCCTGCTTACTATCCCAGTTAACTTAATTTCCATTATATACCCAAATGTATTGCAGCCATGCTTAAAATTCTCCTGTGAGTCCATTTTGTGCTTCTAGTCTCATATGGACTAGCAAATCTAGGAAAAAGTGCAGATTCTGGGGGCGATGAAGGCCAGAATTTGGCAAGCCTGAGGTTCCCTTTGGGACAAAGTCTTTATTTTGGGCCTAGAACACAACTTGAGCCTGGTTGGATTCAGCTGTCCAGCATAGGCATCTCATCCTTGCTGAGATCCTTTACGACATCTGCTGTGTCTGTGCTTGGCTGGCAGATGCAAGACGGCCAGAGGACCCATGTCCTGCTTGCAGTAGCGCCGGCTGAGAAAGCGGGATATTTTAAGACAGCTTGGTACTATTTGCCTCTGCAGCTGAACTGAGCCCAGCAGTGTCCTGAGACTGTCGTTGTCGAGACTGAATGTGGTTAGACTGAGAAGCGGGAGGAAGGGGTTATTCTCTTGTTTTCTGAAGACATTTCAAAGAAAACCTGCTTTCTGTTTTGTTTTCTTTATTGCAAGTATATTTGGTACCTAGCCCAATCATTATAATTTTCATTTTGCAGCCGCCCCAGGTGAAGTCTGGGAGGTTAGCTTGAGTTAATGGCTTTCTGGGAAAGGGGGGGGAGAAAGTTCGTCGTTTGGTTTCTCTCATGCTTATTAACAGCAATGTGGAGCTGTGGGGCAAAAATTCATTACTGTCAGTTGTTAGCTGGTATGGAAATGCTGAGTGATGGTGCCACTTACAGAGCTGAATTGGTTTTCAAGAATAAGGAAAATTCTGTCTAGTAACTGATCCATATGATCCTATCTGCAGTAAATTAATTCCAGAACTGTGTTTAAATAGCCTTTGTGAGAGATGTGCAGTGGTGTTTATCTGGTACAGATGATTTGCTGTTCTTGATTTTTCGGAGGGGGTTCATTTAATGCTGTGGAAATTGGAGGAAGGAGGCAATGGTGAGGGGAAGGTTTTATAATAATATTCCTCGGAGTTGTGCAAACCTATTTAGATTTTAGAAGGCTAGATTGTTAAATTTGTTACATTTTATTTCCAGGAAAAGTCTAATTTCGTCTCAGTTGCACTTTTTCCCACCCACATATACACAGTCTGACTCCTTGTACTGTATTGGTTTGTAATTGCACAGTGTTTTGCTTCAAGGATCATCTGTAGACTCTTGGTGACTCCTTCAGACAAAGATTTCGTGATGGATGTAGGCATCTTGGAAGGTTTTGGAAATAAGTCTGTAATCATCTCCCTAATAATTGATGGCGGCAGAGGAAATGGGATCTGATACTCTGTAACCGTTTTTCCTACGTTTTGATTATTATTATTGAAGCATAAATGCGCTGTAGGACTGGAACACTTCCCACACCCTCTCACAAGGCTGTGCTGCAGTGGAGCTCTGTAATACCAGTTACTGTGGGGATGGTTTGCCGTCCCAAGTGAGATCATGCTGGGGACGCTGAATAACGAGTCTCCCTCAAAATGTATTTCATGCTCTGAATATTTAAGACATTTTGTTAAGAGTGCAATACTTAGGTCTATGAGGTCTATGTTTTTAATTAGAGAAGGTGTTAAAAAATCCACTTACTATTTTGTATCAATATCTCTTCTATTCAAGAGGAAAATAGAAAATACTTCCTGATCTTCAAGTATTCTGGGAATGTTGCCTGTAGAGCTGACTCGTATTTCTGCAACTAGGTAGTCCTGCTACTTTTATTTATTTTATTTTTTCCCAAATGACAGGGTGAGAGCACACACATTAGAGGCCTTAGAAGTACAGATAATCTGTCCTTTTTTATACTTTGAGATAAAAAATGATTGGGGTCTGACTACTCTTGCCTTTGTTTTACTGAGGTTTTGATTCATTGTAGCACCAACAGTATCATGTTGTCCTTTACTGAACTAAAAGTAAATCCACCAAAAAAAAGTCCCCTTTTGTTCTGCTGCTGAGGAACAGTGTAGGCTGCCAAACCCTGGCAGTCTGAGTCACCACAGTCGTAATAAAGGGTTTGTGCTTTTGTGGTTGCTGTTACTCAGTGTCTTCTAATTTATTCATAAGGCAAAGGGACACCTACAGGTTAAAATACTACTTTTTAAAGAAATATTCCATGTTTATACTGAAAGAACATTTGTTAAGAGAATTAAATACACACTGTTAACCCTTTAAAGCTTCCAAGGAGCAAATGGTAATCTTTAACAATAACAAATACGTGTATATATATATATATGTTTAACAAATACCATTTTCTGTGTAAGAACAATATTAGACTTCAAAAAATGATGGGATTATTTTAAACTCCTTACTGAACTCTGCTATTTTGGCCATCTGATCTGACCTGATAATGATCTGATAACCTGGGAGACTGTTTCCTTCCTTAAGAAAAAAGAAAAAGGAAAGGAAAAAAAAAAGGTTTTAGGGACAGAGACTCTGACCCTGGAAATACTTATCTGTGTCTTAACTTTGATGCGTGGGCTGTGACCCAGCAAGCATAACTCACGTAATTGAATTCAGTTGTTTTCAGGCTCACTCCCAAACAAAACAGTCTCATATTGAGCTGCCATATTCAGCTAAACCTCAGAATGACCGTGCGTAAACAGCTGGGAGAAAGCGAGGTGGCTCTGAGTCAGCGACGGGTCCCTGCGAGGCTGGCGAGTGCGTTCCCCGGCCCTGCAGAAGGTGTGCAGGTGTCCTGTGGGTGTCTGGGGGTTGCACTTGGGTGGAAGGGGAGACTTCTTACAAATGCTTGGTCCCATAACCTATGCATGGAGTGGAGATGGGTTTCTTTATAATTTCTCAATGCTTTAGCTATTTATGCATAGGAGTCCTCGTGATTTAGGCTTATAACTCTAATACCGGTTACTGAGGCAGAAAAAATGATTTATTTGTTTCTATTGATAAAAGAACAACAAGGATTTTATTCCTTTTTTGCCTGATGTGTAGGGAATTCTGTATGTCATTTACCTTTCCCTAGCGTTGAGCTAATGAAATTTGCACAGTTCTCTCAAAAAAAGCCAAATTTAGTAAGTCAGATCGTTGGTAACTTTCTCTGTCCTGTGGAGCTGCTGAAGAAAAGGAAGGTGGACTGAGCTGGGTGTGGGTGGTGGGCACCAGAGTATGGAAATACACGCGGCAGTAAGTACTACCATTTTAATTGCTGCGCTGAGTCATACTGTCACTACAGCTGTTGCCCAAAGAAGAGGTTCTCATGCTATCAACAGGACATTCACACAAAGAAAGGAGATGGTAGATAAGCAAATGCAAATATATTACATGCACCCTATCCTTTAGTTTTTAATGCATTCTGTAGTGACGAGTTCAGCGTGAAACACTTGGTGACATGTAATTATATATGCGTTAAGTAAATGGTAGTTGATTCATGGTATGCTTTTCAGCGTATGTATTCTTAATGCACTGAGGCAGGGGTGAGCGAGTCGTAGTACAGCTCTGAGCTGCTCGATTCATGTGGCAACGCAGTCCCGCTCGGGCTGCTGGCTTCCTTTCTCCTTTTTTTTGACCATAAAAGGAGAAAAGTGCTGCCATATGACTCGCTTTAGAGAGAATCACAAGACGAGGATCGGGGGGGTGGGTTATTCAGGTAGCTTTGTTTCTTGTACTCTGTATGAGACATTCTACTTTCTGTGTTTAATGTGATACTACTAGCAGAGTATGTGGCAGTATTTCCTTCAGGTGATATTGAAGTAAAACATTTCATTCTCCTAATAACTTTCCTTTCTTTTTCTGTATGGATGAGAGATTCTGAAGGGAAACTGGATATAAATGAGTTGGAAAGAAGATGAAAATCCCAATTCTCGGGGATTAGACTGCCCTCCAAACCTGCAGACACTTTCCTGCTGGTGGTTAAAGAATGACTGTGTGTGGTATTAGCCCATCTTGTGCCAGTGACTGTAGGTAGGCATGCCTCAGTATATTGCTTCATTTTGCACTGTTTAAAAAGTTTCATCTCCAGTTTTTCAGAAAACGGGTGATTCTCGGAAGTCTTACCTAGAAATCAAATCTGGACATCTCGGTGCCTTTCCGTGACTGGGGAGGTCCTTGAGCCCACTTGCTGTGCTGCCTTACAGTGACTTGCAGTCTGCAGTAAAGCAAGAGTCGCCTGACTTCCTTTGACATATTCTGACAAAAAGCATAGCCCTCCCACTGATGAGGGTCACATTTGCTCCGTAGAGTGAAGGCAATTAACAGCTCTAAATAGTTCCGCTCAGCTTCTGCTGTGGGTTGCTAAGTGGTGTTCGACAGGCTCCTGCTTCGGCATCAGAGCGTGCAGCGAGCACCAGGACGTTCTCAAACTGTCAGCTTCAGCAGTGCTGCCTGCTGATGGCCTCCATGTGCTCTCACAGCCATCTCTGAGTCAATGATTCATACTATTGATCAGCTTGGGGCTAGTCGGTCTTGTGCGTTCCCTTCACACACTGATGCTGTGAAACGATTTGGCGTGGAGGCATGTAAGTCAGCTGTCTCTCTTCTTGCTCAGTCCAGCAACGTTGTTGTAGAAATTACAGCAGAATGGATCTATGTGTGGAAACCGGAATTCTTTTTTTATTTTGACAACTGTGGAAAGTAGCGGTCTTCAACCCAAACATTTGCTTTCTTGGGTAATTAATCATTTAAGAGTCCAGAGGGAGCTGGAGAAAATGAGTGTAATCTGCTAGTGTCATCCTTTTCTGCTGTCACCGTAGGTATCCTGGGAACACAGCAAAAGGACCATGCTAATTGGGGACCTAAAGCCACATTTTCTTTCAAGCTGGTTTATTAATTTTTTTTCCACATCAGAACTAGGATTTAGGCCAAGATCTGTGAGAAACAGATGTCTGTCTCATACTAGCAGTGTCACCATTACTGGGATTTAATGAATTTATTACTTATGTGGGAGGGTTTTTGTTGTGTTGTAGGTTTTTGATTGTTTTTCTTGGAAGATCTGATCATGAGTTTTCTGGTGAATTGCAGTGATAGTCTTTAGTCGAGTGTTGATGTCACTGTTGGGGTAGATATGTCATCTTTTAATCTTTGAAAGACAGAAGGTGTACCTGTAGTTCAAGGGACTGCGATTATGTGTTCCCAGGTAAATCGAGGTGTGGGGATTCATCATCTGGGATGATGGTAGGTTGCAGCAGATGGTTATTAGGGGGACTATTAGGTGGCCTCACTGGACCAGATTGGCAGCCAGTATTCCAACAGTTATAAATGATTGGTCAAGGTTTTCCAGAATAATATGCAGGTTTGTCAATACCATTACATTTTTAAGACTACTTAAAGGTAAGCAGAACTGGAAATGGAGAAGCATGTAGTGAGATGATCTGTAGGTAAGCAGTTGTGAAAGGGGTGTATGTTTTTGTACTGTCAATGTAATTTGTCAGTACCCTGTGACACTGCATAATCACTTATATCTATAGAAAGTTTTAAACACAATGTTTCTTGCAGAGTATAATATTTATGTCAAATTTTACACCAGGGTAGCTGTGTTTTCCTTTGGAAAAATTTTATATGCCTCTCTTGTGTTTACAAAGACTTGTTGCTTGTGCTTCTTTTTCTGCAAATTAAGGGTTAATGTTTTTGGTTCAGGTTTACATGATTATCTTTTAAGTAAATTAGGATTTCTGCTTTAGGAGAAAGAAACAAATTTGTGAATTATTGAAAAAACACAGCAAATTTGTTCCTGAAACACTAATCTTGTAAACTGCTTGAATTTCTTCCTTGCCCACCACCCTGATGTGGGCAGAGTTTGGAGAAGCAGTCTCAGCTGCTGTACATTGGAATGCTGTCAGTAGAGCTATGCCCGCTTTGTACCAGCTGACAGTCTGGACCAATATTCTACTGGCAGCAACGCAGGCTTGCTGAAATGAAAAAGTCAGATGCTCACCTTCAGTCTGTCTGAACATATTAATAAAGTCCAAAACCTAGACAGCATAGATTTTCATGTGTGCTGCATAAAATACATGTAGAAATGCAAAGGCTCAACTGTTACGTGTTTATTTGGTTCTGTTCTCATGATTTGAAAGCAACAGCCACCTAGGTGAGGATGTGATATTAAAGCCAGAAGCTATAATGCCTGGAAAAGGTGACCTGTTAATTCTGAAATGCATTGGCTACATATGGAATTGACTTCTAAAAATGATGTTCTCCAGAAGCATCTGGGTACTATAGTCATGATACATGTTCATAGTAGGAACTAAATAAGGAATGGATGTGGCATGCTGACTGTACTGTTACATTTTTAGTACTGTGCGTGACACAGTTTTGTCCTGTGCCAACTAACACTCTCCCAGATAATGCCCAAGCATAGTTCTGGGGTTAGGAGAGACGGTGGACCATTTCCAAAACACTGTTGAGATCTGGCCAGGCTGTTTTGGAGGGATGGGATTTTAGTTGTACAGTGACGACCTGTACCATGCTTACTGGTTCCAAGCCCAGAGTGTGGCTCTGTGCCCTGGTCTGTTTTATTTCCTGACATCTATGCGGCCGCAGGTCCTGCTTTCCAGGAAGCTGGGATTCAGCAGCTTCTTTGGGAAGGCAACGGCAGGATTCTCTGTGGGTGTTCAGAACAGTAGGAAAAAAACCTCTGTCAAACCTGGAAGTGAGAAGCTGTGTCTGGAAAGCTGGAAAAATAATCCAGAGCAATTTAAAGTCATAGAATAATTGAGTTTTGTATTGCTTTTATAAGAAAAGCCTCAGGAAATGCAGAGGTGTGATTAACCATTTTGAAAGTGGTAGTTTTATGGGTTGTTTTTTTTAAGATATTTATGAGGAATTATGGCCTGGCTTTTTAAATCAAAATGAATAAATTAAATGTAAGCAGATGGCACCTACAGTGTCCTCAACCAGAGGATGCATATCCTGGCAGCAGTCTAAAATTTATCCCTGTCCTAAGCTTTGCCTTCTGTTAACTGAAGGAGCAGTAGCAACCTGCTAATGCAAACCTGGGCTGGCATGATCTTTGGGTTTTCCGTGGGGAACCCCTGTGTCAAGCAGAGTTTCAGCCCACTTCTGTCTGATTGCCTCCTGTCAGGGAGGTGCAAGTCTAACTTTGTACTTAGCAAAAACTGTAGGACAGGGGGTGTGCGCGTGTGTGTGTGTGTGTTTTTCTTTGTAGCAATGTTAAAGCTATTAGCATCCTAATGACTTAACAGTCTGGTCCTACAGACAACTTACGGGCTGACCCTAGTCCGTGGAGCACTCCCATCTGTCTCACCACCTCTCTTCTGTAGGGGGGGGGGGGTTGGACTAGATGCCCTGTGAAGGTCCCTTCCAACCCCAACTGTTCTATGATTCTCTGATTCTATGAGGAATAGCTGTTGGGGTGGTGTAGGCTGCCTGGTGAACTGGCCACATACCTGTCCACCTGGAAGTGGTCTGGCGATCAGAAGCTGAGCTCCTGGTTGCTGTGCGGGCAGTGATGGGCGAGTGCCGTTCCTGGGCCGGGAATTCCTGCTACAGTTTGTGGTTTGAGAGTTGCCTAGGGAGAGAATCAAAACTCACATGAGAATCACAGAATGGTAGGGGTTGGAAGGGACCTCTGTGGGTCATCTAGTCCAACCCTCCTGCCGAAGCAGGATCACCTACAGCAGGCTACACAGGACCTTGTCCAGGCGGGTCTTGAATATCTCCAGAGAACGAGAATCCACAACCTCCCTGGGCAGCCTCTTCCAGTGCTCCGTCACCTTCAGAGTGAGGAAATTCTTCCTCATGTTCAGACGAACTTCCCATGCTTCAGTTTGTGCCCATTGCCCCTTGTCCTGTCGCTGGGCACTACTGAAAAGAGCTTGGCCCCATCCTCCTGACACCCACCCTTTAGATATTTGTAAGCACATATTAGGTCCCCTTGCAGCCTTCTCTTGTTCAGGCTGAACAAGCCCAGCTCCCTCAGCCTCTCCTCGGAGGAGAGATGCTCCAGTCCCCTCACCATCCTTGTAGCCCTCTGCTAGACTCTCTCCAGTAGCTCTCTCCAGTCAGGATGCTCTAAGGATGAACTGCCCTGAATTACCTGTATTACCATCAACATCTCTGGCATCTTTCTGCATAATATTTGAATAGTACCAGCTCGGTAGTACAATCTTTGATGAGCCTGTGCTTTTTCAGTACATACAGTGGTAAGTGTGTTCTGGTGCTGCCCCTTTTTCTTTCTATATCTTAAATCAAAATACAGATTTGTAACTTAATTTTGGAACATGTTCTTTCTTCTTTTTGAGTAAAGGACTTCTAAAATGTGAAATAATATTGCAGTTGCATAGTTAGGATTCAGAGTCTGGCCTCTGACACACACTTCATCTTATTTAACTCTTCTGTTGTGCCTTTGAACTCCAGTATTACATAGTCCATTCTGTAATGCAACTTTCATGTAATGCTTTATTTGCAAGTAGAATGAATATAGCATCTTTGCTGTTTATGCTTTGTTGAATACTGATCATACAACCTTAATTATTTCTTACACAGCAGGAAACTTTCAAAGTAGCAGCTGTGTTTTGCCTGAAGTCAAATTGCTTGTGGACCACCACTGCTGAAATCCCTGGGTGGATAATAAGCTTTACTCCCAGCAGGTCCGAGGGTACCGAACCGACTTCTGTGTTTCATTGTATAAATGCATTTTAACTAGGGAAAAATTGACTTACTGGATGTTACCAAAACAGTAAAAGAGAATTCTCTCTTCCACATTAATATGTGATGGTGTGCCTCATTGTTGACAACCTTCCCTTAAAGCAGCATTAAGGTTTTCGCTAAGTTTTCCAGAGTGTCTATTTATTTCTGTCCATTGTTATCATGCTGGTGTTTAAGCAGTGATCATTTTCTTTTCTCCCTGACTTGTGAATTCTCCTGAGGAGAAGAGTGGTTGGTCACAAGCATGTTTCTTCACCCCGTGTTTAGGCCAGTGTTGTAAGGAGTATCTTGATATTTAGTGATTTCATAAACATGTTAAAGTGTTGTCCCTCTTCATTCCCCCCCGGCTTTCATGTGGACGAGTGATATCAATCTTTGGCTGTTTATCTCCACTTTTAAAGGAATATTCCTTTTTAAAGTCCCCAAACTGGAAATTTGAAGCTCTTTCAGTCAGAGTAGCTCATCCTCTTTCTCTCCCGTGGCACTTCTTTCCCACTGGACAGCATCTCTCTCAGCCCAAATGTCTTCCCTCGATGAACCTGCCTTGCAGCCCGTTCCACGCTGTTATTGCTTGCGGAACAAGAAGTGCTTCCTCGCATGGGTTCATAGTCTTTTTTTAATGCTCATTTCATACCCTTTCATCGTATTAACACTGTGAATTGGACTGACACTGGTTTTACACCTCATTTGAGACTATTTTAGTTTGATTTTGTTTTAGTCTGAAAGAAATTTGGATATCTGGGATAAATATTAAAAAAGGCTAAAAGGCCGACTTTCAGAATGTAATGTGTATTTTGTTAAAAATCTAATTCAGTGCTAATTACTACTGAAGTTGTGCTTAGGGTAGCTATTCTGTGTAAGTTGCAAAGTTTTTTGTAGTTTCATGATTCAGTTTAACAGGAGCTACTCCTTGATAGTTCCTGGTTTTTTTAATTTCCAAAATTTTGGTTTTCTGTATAAAAATGTGTTTCTACTTCCAAAGTAAATGTGCTGTAGTCTGTTTCCCAGCCACGGTCTGTAAGCTTCTTAGGAGTATGTTTTGCACCTGTTGTATGAGAGCTGGTTGTTGCCAGCACTGTTAATTTTCTCCAAATAAGCCAAGTTATGTAACAGAACAAACCAGCCTAACAAAAATATGGAAATTATGAATATAATTCAAGAACATTCTTGTTTACTTTTCTTTTGGTCTATGTTAAATCTCAAGATTTTTAATTAGCCTCACTAGGCTTATGTGCTCTGATGAACATACGGTTTTTTAAAACAATCCAATTGTCTTGTTTTTCAATATACAAATTCTAAAGTTTCTATCAAATATATTTTATCTTCTGTTCTTGCATCTACTTCACAACTTGCTCTTTTCATTTCTTATAGCAATCTTTTATTTGTATTCCATAGAGTTTTAGCCTGGATTGTTTTTCTGTCCCACTTGCAATTGGTTTAAAGGTTTCCGGCAATTTTTTACTATAATTAAACTTGTAAGTCTTGTTCTGTAGTTAATTAATTTTCCTGGAAAACATTTCTGTTCAAATATTTCTGTCGAATTTGCTAAGATATGTCCTCTGCATTTGAAAGGAGTGTAGTACTTGTTCACTCTCGAATTATGATCTTTGTAGTCCTATTTGCATTTAATGCTTCCATAAAGAAGCGGAAATTTAGCACCTTTTATCCCTTACTAAGGTCTTTTTACTTTCTTTCTTGTGATATGAGTTGTGAATTTGTTGCCTGTGGCTTCAGTGACTAAAAACTGATCTTTTCACATTGATGAACTCCTCCTGGAGTGGATCTCAGTGGATCAAATCATGGCTCAAATAAATACAGTTCTGCAGGTACCTGCTTTGGTATAAGATTTTTAGTTGATTAATTTATTTAAGGTATTTAGCTAACAAATGCTTTCCTCCCCTTTATCAAACTGACTTAGGGTCTTTTTTCATGTCATGACATTCCTCCAAAGCCAGTTGATTTATGTCAGAATAGTCTGTGCTAGACTTGCCCTTTCAAAGCTAAATTCCACCTTTTTTACTTTTGACAAGGATCTGAACTTCACAGTCCTCTTTCTTTACGTGCACTGTTTTCATTTCTGTTCTTTCCAGTCTCCCCACCTGTGATTCTTTCTCCTCACTTTCATCCGTTCTGTTCTACCACCTTCACTTTCTCTCATTCTTGGTAGTAAATCTGCTTTGGTTTCTGTTTAACATGAATCTTGCTCTCTTGTTGCTTAACCACTCTTTCCAGTTAATCTCAATTACATGAGGCTTGGAATATACGTAAATGCATTGCAGCCTGAGAGTTAACATGGCCCAGTAAGTGGGATGCCCTCTTCGAAACTTTCTCATGGATGCTCATTTAATCAGTGCTGGCATTCCCGAGTCCTTCAGACTTGTCATTTTTATTGTTGTTGGGCCATAGACTCATAGACTGGTTTGGGTTGGAAGGGACTGTAAAGACCATCCAGTTCCAACCCCCCTGCCATGGGCAGGGACACCTTCCACTAGACCAGGCTGCTCAGAGCCCCATCCAGCCTGGCTTTGAACACTGCCAGGGAGGGGGCAGTCACAGCTTCTCTGGGCAGCCTGTGCCAGTCAAGAGGGAGGGGGTCAGCTTTTCATAAATCTTCAACCAGTAAATGCTGTAGGAAACGATGGTATCTAGAACTGTTTTTTGCAACCCAGTAGGGCTGGAAGGTCAGAATTGTCTCTTACTACATCACCGCTCTGTAGGAAATGGTGGTTTTCTGGGTTCTGTGAGGTACTTCCATTCCTGTCCCTGTCCTGAGGTGTTCCTGCTTTGCACGTTCTCTGATGCCTCCTTCCCGGCTTCTTTCCCATGTAAGCTGCATCACTCTCCAGACTTAACTGAGCGTCCTAAATACGGTAACGGTAGTTCACTATCCTTACGTGCTGCACTATGGGATTAAATCACCTTTTGCTCTGGGCGTAATGCACAGAAGATAGTTGCAGCAGTACTCATTGCTTTAAAAAAAACAAAAGGGTAATTAATATGTTTTCAAGGCATTTAAGTAACTTCTCAGATTTTTACATAGTAATTAAAATGGTTTCATTAATAAAAATTCTCTTAAATTTTAAAATCCACAGATTGCAGCCTCTGTCTAATTATTGGGAAGTCTCTGGATCATCTGTGACAAGGTAAGAGTCAAAGCCGGTACCTTCTGCCTTGCACAGAACAGCTGTCTTCAAACATCATAAATGATAAATGAGTACTCAGCCTCCCTTGAATGGCATCCTCTTATGTTGTTTTACTGTTGCACCTAACTGAGGCTTTCAGAATGCTATCTGGGCATAATATTCTTGCCTTGAGGTTTTTATTAGTTTGCCTTTTTTATTATAGAACAACTACTGATAATTTTTCTTCCCATGTACTTTATTCATTTACTCCACTGTTTGTTTTGAATCATTTCACTGTTATTGTTCTGGTCTGTGTAAACCCTTGGGACACAGTTGGCCTAGGCAGAGAACGGGATTTGTTCTCATCTGTTTTGAAGTCCTAATTCTGTGATTTTTTTTTTATTTATATTTTATTTTTAGGCCTTCTATTGCTTTTTTTTTCCCCAAATCTTCACCAGATTCTCATCAAAGTCTCTGAAATATAAGTTCTAAACACCCTCTGTTGCTGCAGAATTGGAGAGAATTTGCAGCCAGCAGCAAAATAAAGCAATGCTGAAAATAGACTTTTTTCCCCTAGAGAAAGGGAGTTCCCTGACTTGACCAGCTGTTAATTGGTACAAAGGTTTGTTTACACAGAGGAGTTATTCCTAATTAGTTCCCTATGTGGGTGCTTTACTTGAGAAATTAGTGTTACATTCTAATTTAATTTAATCTGCTTTTATAATTAATTGTTAAGATTTGCAGTTAGGAACGTATTTTTAGAAGAAAAAGAAAAGATCTTCACTGCACCACCCCCGAGTTTCAAGAGATAATTCCTCTTTAGGCAGTGATCAAACACTCTTACTATTTCGAAGTTAAAGGAATAAAAATCCATAGTTAGAACCAGGTTTTAGTCATATCTTTGTAAATATAGCTGCAGAAATGCAACCACGGGTTTTTCAGAGCCAAAACTTAATTCACCCCATTTATGGACTGGATGACTTGACCTCTGTTTTTCCGTAGTCATGAGGATAGTGAACCAGAATATTTGGGAAGAAGATTGTTTGTGGAGTTACACTAGCAGCGTTGAGGTTATGGTTGAAACAGAAATGTTCACTTCCAGGCTTTTCTGCAGCTGATTTCTTTTTCTTAAGTTGTCTTCACCTTTGTTCTGGGTGCAAACGTGCATCTCTCTAAGTTCTTTTATATAGTGAGTTGATAAACGGCCAGACCTGAAGAACAGCTGTCCATATAGATCCTTATGCCTTCATACCTGGTCCCCGTGTTTTTCTTTCATCCTTTGCCCCAGCACTTGCAGAATGAAGTGATCAGCTAGGCATTTAAATTACATTCTTCATTTCGATAGTTTCAAAAGATTGGAAAATTAATTTCTGAACATAGAACTGCTTTACCCAGACCTCTTTCAGTGTAAATATTGTTTTAAATAAATGTAGCCATTATAATAAATTGCTAAGCATTTTGGAAATGGGTTTGCATTTTCGTTATTTCATGATTATTTCTTTTAATTCATAGTATAATGCATATCAGTACCAGTGAACATTGTTTTCCTCTCTGTACCAGTCTTGGCAACAGCTCGTTATAAAAATCCAAATTAAATTGAACCTGTTCTGCAGAATTATATGGGATAAAAATTCAGTTTAAGTACCTGATAATTTCAACCCAGCAGCATTTTTGAATGGTATTACTTTAAAAGCTGTTGGAAGTTCTGGATTTCAGTTTTAGAATAATTTCAATTTTCCAAGGGTATAATCTGGTATATTTCCTATTTAAGCTAGAAAATTTCATCTGCAAATTGAGAGGGCGAAAAGCACAGTGATCCCAAGTGTAATCTTGAATGTTTTTTTTGTGACAGACGGACGTTGAATGTTTAACATCACCTCTTGGGATTTTTGAATGTAAATTGGAACCGCCGTACTTCTAGGTAAGACATAACCGAGTGTTTGTGTTAAGTACCCGCTTTCTTTTATACATTACTTGTGAGAAAGCTAAAGAATGCAATATGCTGGACTTGACTTTGTGCGGAGTGTTTGTGTCTTTGTTAAATGAGTCCAGTGTTATTTGAGATCTCAACAGTTCAGTTGTCCTAAAGTTTTATATTCCCTGAGAGAAACCACACCAGCAACTCTGCATGGTCTTATCCACGCGATTTAATTTTATGATCGAGTGTGTACTTGTTTGATTATCTTGTTGCCATTCAGAGTGGTGGTTCAGTTCTGTGTGCCCTTTGTCTTGCATCAACACCCGTACTCATCTAAGATGGTGCTGGTTTAGGGAATTTGCTGCTGAAAATCTACAGGATTGCAACGGCTTCTTGGAGGATTGATTTTCTGTCAGTTTAGACCTCTGGATCAGCTCACCGTGGACTCAGACTAGTACTGGTGTCGACAGGAGGAAATCAGTGCCAGTGCTTGCAGCAAGCTGCAGACTGCAGTGTCTGAGGAGGAAGCAGAGGGTGATAGAGAAGAGCTGGAAGATTCCGATCTGTAGATGTGATTCCAAGAGTAGTTGTCACTGAAGATTCTCTTCTTCCTCATAGTGAAATACCAGAGGTCGTGCCAATTTGGCTGCTCGTGTTTACCACGCAGATGACAGGCCGCAGAAGGGAGATCTGTGTCACACATCACATGCGGCCAAGATGTGGTCAGCACTGCGCCCATGCTCCCAGGCCACGAGCCGCAGGTTCTGCTGGTTCTGGCCCAAACACGCAGCTGTTTGCCAGCCCGTCCTGGACTGCTGAGCTGGGTGGTTGCAGCATGTAGCACTTCAAATCTGAAAGGGAATAATATGTTACTTTATTGTGGGAAGTAAGGCTGTGCACGATGGTAGCTTTCATCCGGTGGTTTCTTGGAGCGGTGGAAACCATCAAGGATGGAGAGGACTCTCTAAGTTAGCTCTAATTTAGTTAACAGGGCATGCTGTCATTAATTCAGCTGCCATCAGAGGCATCCAACAAGCGATGCTGTGGGCAAATGACCACCAAAACTTCAAGCTGTTGCAGGTGAAAACAAGTCCGACGTGGTGGCAGCCTGACTGGCTTTCTGTCAGGCCGGCTTGCAGTACCCCAGCGAACCCAGGGATCTGAGTAGCAGCCTATGAAATTAAAGGATTTTGCTAATCATGTTGGATGCTTGTTAAAAAAAAATAAAGCTACCTGCAGAGGAGTTTGGAAGGTGTAGAGATTCATTAATTTAAGGCCACAAAAGATTCTAGTGAATGTGGAACCAGCGTACTTGAAGGATAGCAGCGTTTGCCCCTGTACTTGGCACTGGTGTGGCCGCACCTGGAGTACTGTGTTCAGTTTTGGGCCCCTTGCTACAAGAAGGACATTGAGGTGCTTGAGTGTGTCCAGAGAAGGGCAACGAGGCTGGTGAAGGGTCTGGAGAACAAGTATTGTGAGGACCATCTGAGGGAGCTGGGCTTCCTTAGTCTGGAGGAGGCTGAGGGGAGACCTTATTGCTCCCTATAACTACCTGAAAGGAGGTTGTAGTGAGGTGGGTGTTGGTCTCTTCTCCCAAGTAACTAGCGATAGGATGAGAGGAAGTGGCCTCAAGTTGCATCAGGGGAGGTTCAGATTGGATATTAGGAGAAATTTCTTTACTGAAAGAATAGGCTGCCCAGGGAAGTGGTGGAGTCACCATCCCTGGAGGTGTTCAAAAACACGTGTAGCTAGGGCACTTCAGGACATGGTTTAGCAGACATGGTGGTGTTGGGATTGATGGTTAGACTTGATGATCTTAGAGATCTTTTCCAACCTTAATGATTCTATGAATCCCATTTCGTTTCACTGGATGGGTGAGCAAACCCAGGTCCGAGGGAGGAGGTGGATGTGAGGGGTGGACTTATTAAGGTTAAAGACTATAATCGTAGCTTTGACAATTTCTGCAGTGTTGGAAATTATTCTTCTCTACCTTGTAAACTAGTGATGTGATACTTGTAAGGACTGTATATTCAACTAGTGAAGTTGCTTTGTGTATTTTATTTTTATAGTTTATTTTTTCCTTTAAAGGTGTTCCAGCCTTCTGTTTTGTTACAGTTGTATGGAATTTAAAATAGGAATTATGTTTATAACACACCTATGAAATTTTATAAAGATAGCATTTCAACTCAAGTGTAAGGCTCGTTCTGCTTTTTAAATGAAGGACGATCTTTCTGAGCTGGAGAGGGTCTCTGAAATGAGCGCTCTGGATGAGGTTGTCCGGTCTAGTGGGGGGGACTGAGACGAGCTGAAGGGAGGTCTGAGAGACAGGACAAGTAGAGTGAGAAGGAAGAATAAAAGCAAAAATGGTAGGAATGGAGACAAACACTCTAACATGTCAGAAGAACCAGGAAATGATGAGAAACAAGCAGTGCGAGATGAGGAAATAGAGATTTGCTAAATTATGCATTCTTTTAAGTTTAGTCCATAGAAAGTTAATATTATTAGAGTATAGTTCACTGTTTCTATTAATTCCATCAGTAGGAAATAATGAACTGATAAGAACTACAACTGGTAGGAAAACTTTTTGGTAATTTTTTACCTCATGTATTTTTGAAGTCCTAACTGTTGGCTATTAGAGACCTTTAACAGATACTATGACAATTTTTTTTTTCAAAATGATGCCCCTTAATATGCCTTTAATGGCTTTAAAGATTGACTCTTTCAGAAGACTATGACAAAATATGGACTGTAGAAGCATCTAAACAATTTTTTTATAAAAGAAAAGGTTCTGAAAATGAAATCTTAATATGACTGTGACAAGCCATTAATAATTTCTAAATACTAATGCAGAAGCAGCAATTCTTTGTGCTCATAGCTGTCAGCTGTTTGAGCTGTGCTGAAAGTCTTACGTGATAAGACTTTTCATTTCTGTTAGTGCCAAGAGAGATAGGATCTCTTAGGCTGTTTTTAAAATGACTGGTATCCCTTACAACTGTTTTGAAAAGTGTGACATGAAACATTGTTTTAATTCTGCAGAATTTGAATTTTCTTATCAGATTAAATATTTGTATCACTGTTGGCAGAAATGGTTTCGTGTGTACGTGTGCATGTGTATGGTGATGTATTAGTGTTGGTTTTTAAGTGACCTTAGGAGGCAGGAGAACGTGGGGTGGGAAGACAGTAAATTAGTTTTCATTTTCAGTTCCCTGTTTTCTGAGAATACATAGGAAAGTTTCTTAATTAAATAACACGAAAGTAAACATAAGTTGAAAGGTCAACTATGATGATATTATTCAGGTCTTTGGATGGTAAACACATTCTTAAAATTGTGACTGGTTGACAAGAATTAGGCATCATTTTCTACCAAAACTAGTGTGAGTTACTAAGATGAAATCAGCAGTGCAGGGAGAGCAACATCAAATATTTAACGTAATTCAGACAATTAAGTTGGATGCCTAGAGTGCATTTGGGAAGCTTCACTAACTGCGTAAGGAGTCTGGATTGATGCTCAGGTGTCAGAATTAATATCTGAAGCTAAATGTCTGCAGTGAATTTGTACCTTACACGCAAACGTGTCCTTTGTTATCACCTCAGGCCATGACAACTTGTACTGACTTTTCAGCTACTATGATAAAATGAGGGTCAGTGTGGTTGTAGAACTTCGGAATGCATTTTAGATGTTTTTTAGAAAATAACGCAAGGTTCAGAAACAAGATGGTAATGTTTCCCATCTGTTACTGTGCAGTCTTCAAGAGATTGTTTTTTTTCATGGTCGCAGAATATCTTGTACAGGCGCGTTCTGCGCCGTTGTGAGGAGTACCATGTAATGAAGTTTTCAACACAGATTACTATTAATTCATTGCCAGGTGTTTTACAGATACAACACATAAATGTGTTTCTAGGAGAAGCATGAAGAAAGGAAACCGTAGTTTGTAGCCTGACGTTGTTGGCCAAATGTGTTTTCCAAAGAAGCGAGCGCACTCTCACTCTGGAATTCAGCTTTAGCCCTTCTTTTGGTCTGTAGCAGTAGACTGTGACTCAGAGCCTAAAATTCAAATACTTTTCCTGAATTTTGCATCCTCAGAGGAAGATGGTCTCCCAGGAGGTGCTCATGAATGAGGTGCTTGCTAGTTTACAGCAGTGAAACTTCATGAAGTTCTTGAAGGGGAGAATTTTTCAAAAGTAGTAAAACCTGCAGACTGTTGACTTCTGAAACAAAAGCTCTAATTTTTCACCAATATCAAAAAGTAAGGCTCTTGTAATACCTGTTTTTTAATAAAAACTCTGTCAAAGAGATTTTCCTTTCATGAGAAAGATTGCAAACATCTTTTTTTGCAGTGTTCACCTTCATTAGCACAACTTGCTGACTTCCTTCCTCAGCTGCAGTTCTTCCTACACTCAGAGGTCAGAGAAGGGCAAGATCCACCAGCCACACATCTGGCCGGCTCTCTTTCCAACTGGAACAAAGAAACAATTTTTTAAATGGCTTTTGGAGTTGATTATAAACAATTTGGTTTTGGACTCGCTGACTTGCAGCAAATGTTTGTTGTAGGCGGATGTAGGGAAGAAGGACTATGTCCTAATGCAATTCCTCTGTGACCAGCAAGGGGAAAAAAAATCACTTTAAAAAAAGGATGTCTTGATCCTATTACACTCAGAATTTTGAGTGCATGCATAGGACATTGCATAAGCTAAAAATACAGGCTTTGAAGAGGCAGAGAGACAGAAATTGTTGCTCATTTAATTTTCCCATACTTTTGTATACAGTGATACTGATTTTTTTCACCTTTATTTTCAGTAGCTGTTTATGTATGTACAAGTTGACAGTGATAAAAGACCAAGGACAAACAACAGGAATAGGGGGGGAAAAACCTACTTTAAAATGAAAGTTCTGTCCTAATACTTTTTTCTTGTATTTATACTGTTCCTAAATACTTTTTTCCCACTAAAAATTTGTCAGAAAAAATGTATTTACAGTCATTAATCCTTAAGTAACATTTTGAAAACTAATCCTTAAACAATTAGAGAAATGTAATAATTTTCTTACTTTCCCAGTTGTTATAATTTTTTAAATACCTTCTAGCATCAGTTTTTTTAAAGTGTTTTAAAGTAAACACCTGGTGTGACTTTTGGTACTTCCACACTTCACAGCAGGAAATACAACAGCACTTCTGCAACCCCTGCTACTTTTGAAAAACCTTATTATGCCTTTATGTGTCTAATTTGAGCTCATATTACTCCGATATTTTGGTTGATTTGTTTAATATGTCTATCATGATAGTTTTATTTCTAACCCGAATATCTTGCCAAATATTTACAGATGTTTTGGTATGACAAGTAAATTGGTAATGCTAGTTTAGTAATGCATTCGACTTTTTGGAACGATGCCTAAATTTCTGACAAACTTAAATAAAATGAATCATCCAAAGAAAATGCTTTCTGTCAGTTTGTTTGTAGGAGGAAAAAATGCAGCGTAGTACGGTGTTTGGTTGGTTTTTTTTGGTCAAATTTAGGTGTTTGAGTTGATAATGCCACGTAGTGGGTAACAGCCTTAACTGCAGCCTTTTTTCAAAAGCCTTTCAGGTGGCAGAGAGCTACCTTGATTCACATCGGAGATTTCCTCCTGGCTAGAACAGGCGTATTTTCAAAGAACCTTTTAGTATCAGCCGCATTTTAGGAAGTTTACGATAGCCAGTTTAGTTTCTAGATGAAGCGTATTAAAATGTAGGAATCATTTGTTACAGAATTTTAAACTTCTTACAGGAAAATAAGGATCTTACTTGCGTATTTAATTTGATTGGAAAGATTCAACAAGAATCTTGGTCCTCTTGCACTGGCTCTTCAGGTTAATGAAATGCAGTCGGTAGTATGGTGATAGTTCTGGTGTTTAGGCAATGCTTGGTTTTACCATTTACGGTTGGCAGGTTGGTGGCTGGGCAAACTCTGAGCTGGAATTGAAGAATGGAATGGAAGAGGAGCAGAGAGAGAGCAGGGGGAGCTTTAGTTGGGCTTTTGTAGACGTCAAATAACTCTGCTTTGGAGTATTAGACAGGCGAGATAGACGCCAAATGTCTATTCCACCACTGTCATTTACAATTATTACTTGAATATATTCTTTTCTTAAAGACTCTTTCTTGCTAAGCAGTTTGGATTGTAGTATTAATAACTTGGTGTATCTGGTACAAAATTTATAGATATAAAAATTCAAAGTTTGTGTCTGAGACCAGTGAATATAGGCATATATAGAGAGTTTATATTGTGTATATATCTATATTTTTTCCAGATATTTTTATCAGTGTATCAAAAAAAAAAATATGCCATTCTGTAAGAAAAGAATACTGTCCTCTGCAATTTCAAGGCTTTTTTATGGAAAAGGTTTTTTCCACTGTTGAAACATATATTGATTGAGGTCTTTCTGTGTTCCTTGAACATTTTTTCCCCTAGGTAAATTTGCATTGCTTCCCATCAATCCCAGTAATCTTCAGTCACTGAGCATTTTTTTACTTAATCTCTCAGACTTTTCTGAAGTTTTGAGTTATGCTGGGTTCATTAATAAGTCAGTGGAATAAACTGCAACTAAAATAATTATTGGCTCAGAGGAGAAGGAAGAAAAGGTAATTCAATTTCTAGCCACGTCTCAGTGCTGTATTACAAAATGGTTTTATTAGTGATGAATAGACACATTTTTTCAGAATATTTTGGAAAATTTCTATCTTCCATTTGTTCATCACGCGATTGGGGATAATTGAGGGGTTTTTCTGCCCCATCCCATCCTCCAGAGAGCTCACACCACGTGAAGTCGGGAGCTAAGAGGAACCCGAGGCGTGAGGCCCCGCTAGTGCTGCGGTCACGCCGGTGTTCCGCCTCCGGCTGGCTCCCTGTGCTGCCGCAGCGCGACTCGGGGGCCTGTGGCTTTGGGTCAGCGAGCGCGGAGCTTAACTTCATCATTTTCGTCTGGATTTCTGTTATTGCGTTACAGTTTTAATCTTGATTTATCTATTTATTTTTTTTTTGCCTGTAACCAGCAACTATTTCTCAGTTCTTGGTTAAACGCGCTGATTTGTAGCTCAGCGTGTGTGTACATACGCTGTGTACAGTTGTGTGTGTGCATATGTAATTTTTGCACAATTTAAGGTTTTTAACAAGTTACATGGCCATTTCTAAAAATATTTTGAAATGATCTATTTAAAGAGTTGTTTATAATTTGGATTTTTGTTAGAAAGTAGGGTGTGTTTCTTTTACACTTGACTTATGTCACTGCTGTTGAAGTGTGAATGAGGACTTCGTTACAGCTGAAAATGAAACCATCAAGGCCCTTAGATCCTTTTTATGTAAAACCAAACTTAAATTTTGCTCTAAACATAAATATAGTCTCTTTCCTATAGTTTCCAGTTCTAAAAGGCTTGGTTTGGCTCTCGAACAGGAGTGTTCAGCAGAGGCGTGAAGAAAATACCGGGTGCAACTGCCTGGCTCGGCGTTTGATAGCAGGCAGCGCTGCAGAGCGAGCTGTCTCACCCCGCCTGTCCCGGCGCTGGTCCCAGGCTGCCGAAGGAAGCGCAGCTCGCTTCGGCTGCAAACTTGGTCTGCTGCTTAACTTCAGAGGAAATAATGCTAATCGAAACGTCTTGAATCAAGCGTAAACAAAAATGGCATTTTAAATTGTTGTTAAAATGTAAATTAATGACATAATGATGTCATTAATAATATTTTCTACGTTTTTATATTTTTAAATTATACATTTTTAAATTAATAATAATGATGTTGTTATTAATTTTAAAATGTAGATTATTTTTAAAGGGGCTGCTGTAGGGCTGGGCCGCCCTGCGCAGCGTTCTGGCGGGAATGACGGGCTTCATCGCTTCAGGGGCGGTCACGGTTGCTTTTAAACTGAATTCGGAGTTTCAGTGGGAGGAAAGGGAAAGCAGCGTAATTTTTGATTTTTTTTTTAAATACCATCACTTCTTTTGAGATGTGGTTATTAAAATATTATCTAGATCAGCTTGGCTTCGGTTAGAAAAGCCAGGATGAAGGAGAACCCGCCCCCTCCCCCGGCACCGGAGCCGCAGCCCCTGCAGCCGTGCGGCGGGGCGGTCGTCCGCAGTCCGGCTGAGGGG
>Ga0065711_1032781_pt1 | contig 26695 bp, 26 predicted proteins | sample Hoacrofraction12_FD_59098 | JGI IMG/M metagenome (GOLD analysis project Ga0065711, IMG submission 59098) | Hoatzin crop microbial communities from Cojedes, Venezuela - Epithelial fraction 12 v2 (version 2) | ecosystem: Host-associated > Birds > Digestive system > Esophagus > Crop | place... | reverse complement strand
GCTGCCCAGGGAGGTTGTGGAGTCTCCTTCTCTGGAGATATTCAAGACCCGCCTGGACACGGTGCTGTGCAGCCTGCTCTGGGTGACCCTGCTTCGGCAGGGGGGTTGGGCTGGGTGACCCACAGAGGTCCCTTCCAACCCCTGCCATGCTGTGATTTTGTGATTCTGAGCCAAAGATGTTGTTACTCTCCCTTCTATGAACAGCCTTCTGACTTTAGCAAGTCTCAGGACTCACCCCATACATATGAAACACATCGATTCCCCTGGATTTCAGTGGTGGCCAAGGAGAAGAGCCTACACACCTTGCCTTGAGACTGACTGTTGGTGCCTGTGTGCATCATATTTGCTGTTGCGAAGATAAAGGAAAGCATCGTTTCCTTGTCTTCCAGAGGGACCAAAAGCTTTATGGATGAGTGTCTGCAACCTTTCAGGTTTCCCAGGGAAGAACAAAGTAGTAGCAAGCAGTAGTATTGGCAGCAGCACGTCTACGTGCTTCATGTGTACTGAAATACTGGCTGGTCCTTGACAAGTCTGGCTGTCCTTTGGTGCCATTACTGGCTGTGCTCCCGGGAGGAAAAATGACACAGGTAAAAGCTGTTAAAGACAAAATTCATACCTGCTTATGCCTACGTGTAACTGGCCTTCACAACACCACCTCCACCCGCAGGCCTGGCAGGGAGTGTGGCACCCAGCACCTTCAGCACCCAAGGACTGGCTCCCTAATGCCTGAGCCTTAGGACATCGTGAATGAGCTCTTGGAGGCCCTCGGAGCGAAGACCTTCTCTTCACTGCCTTGATGAATACTGAACAGCCTCTGGCCTCTGGAGACACTTCTTTCCTGGGGTTACCTTGCGTTACCCGTTCCAAGGTCGATGCGTGCAGCCTAAGGGAAGATTAGGTGCTACTTCCCGGAGATACCTGTGCGTTGTATCAGGGTAAAGGACACGGATAAAGTCTCCTGGTTTTAAAAGTTCACTGCAGCTGGAGCAGTGGCGCGTTGGTTAGCTTCCAGTCCCTGTGAGCATGAAATGAGCTCTGAAGAATTAATTTGCTACAGTCCAAGTATCGACAAGGCTGTTATTAGACCCCGTGGCAGGGGTACAAGAGTGAAACACGATAGGTGAGCTGTAAGAGGTTTTTCTCCGTCTCCTCCAGCCAGCAGCGTGCCAGATGCTCACACTGCCTCGGGGCTGGGATCCTGCCTGGGAGCACAGCTCTGGGTTCAGGACAAAGAGGGCAGTCCTGGCGTGGGGACACCTGCGCCCACGTGCAGCACGCTCTTCCTCGAGTCCTGTCCAGATTCAAACCAAAGGATTGCTTGTGTTGCCTCACTTAATCTGGATATTACCCTTGTATCTCCTCTTAAAGGAGATATGCCTCTCTGCCTTCAAAGACGTGTGGAGCGCAGCCAGTCAAGCACCTCCTACCCAGCCAGTAAACACGACCCGTTCCTGAGCGGCCTGAAACTCAGGCTGAAAACAAGTCAGTTACTCTGGGATAAGCTGTCTCCAGCCCTTGATGATTACTTTTTGCAAAGAAACTGGTGTTTCTGACAGACCTACATTTTGGAAGACTGGCTGTAGGAATCTGCTCTTACTCCTCTGTATTTTGCAGCCTCCGAAGCCACTCACTCGCCGTGTCCCAAACAGCAAAGTACCAGTTCTGATCCTGTGCGAGGAGGGATGACGCACTAACCCTGACATTAAAGGGAGGAGCAGACAAGTACTGTCTGTAGATGAGTGAACCTTAATAGCAATATAGGTTCTGCTCTTCTGGGTACATAAATCCTACTTGTTATAAGCCCCGAGTTTGTGACTTTTATGACTGCAGCTCCATTTACCTGTGCAATAGGCGGCGGCAGCTGTGATGCCCGGTGGTAGCACAGCCGCAGAAATCGTTCAGGATGCTCTGCGTGGATCACCGTGCAGGGAGACTGCGACTTCTTCCACACGGAGCGACCTGTGGGCCAGGTGTTTGGGGCGAGTGACATTCACCTCCTGGGCTCCATTCCTGACGGCTGATGACTCATTAGGAAAATTACATCTGCTTCCCTTTCTGAGCCTGTTGCCGCCACCTGATTTCCACTGGGTCCGTTAGTCTGTTCAGGAGCCGAGCAGCCCCTGCTGGGAACGGCCACCTGGGCTTGGGAATCACTGCTCCAGAGGTCATTAGAGAGCCTTATTAATAATCATTGCATTAACCTCCCAGCCAGCCAGTGACAGAAATGCCATTTCTCCCATTTTATAGCTGAGAAAAGTGAAGCGTAGACAGATTCATCACCTGGTTACAGAGTCAATGGCAACTCTTAATGCTCCACAAATCTGAAGATGAGGCTGTCAGCAACTTCTCCTAAAGCTAACCTGCAGCAAAGCTATGCAGGAGACCCAGCTCCTACCCATCAGGTATGCTCCCTCCCCAGTTTACTGGGAGAAACCTGGACAGATCTCTCTGAATTCCAGTTCCTGCAGTCAGACACAGAGATGTGGGGGTCTGGAGGACGTGGTCAGGAGGCAGTGGCACGCAGGGAAGAGAGCTCAGCGCTCCCTGCCCGCAGCGGACGTCTCCTCTGCAGGGTGGTGGTACCCGCTTGGTGCCCACACAGGGGAGAGCCCCCGAGGAAGGGGCAAGAGGCGCTGCATGACTGTGCTTTGACAGGGGGGTAGGAACTGCCCGCTCTGACAGCAGCTCAGGTAAGTGTCTGATCATCTCCTGCAACTTGACTGTGAAGGAGTATTTGGTTATTAAAATACACAATTTTGGTTAACTCAGGCTGCTTGTGATGTCAGTACAGCAGGAACTGTGGGGGACCTGGTTGGTTGGTTGGTTGTTTCTTTTTAATTTCTTTTCTAGTTCAGTGATGCAGAAGCAAGTAGAGCTGGGAGGGAGGATGCTTAGCAACATCTGTTATAGTTCGGATATACACCGTTATTAAGAAAAGGATTTTCTCAATGCTTTATAACACCACCTTGCCACTGTCAAACAGAATTTTATGCACCAACCTCAACCTAACTCCAAGTCGGTGTAGACATTTTGAGCAAAAGTGGTTTAACCATTTTCAGAAATGAAGAATCGGCAGAATAAAATATTAATGTTTACTGCTGTATTTAAAAAGCAGTGATCTTTTAAAGCAAAAAAAAAACGGTTATTGGGGAGAGGTGTCATCACTACAAACTACATCATTCAAGTCTTCTGAAGAGGCAGTTGACTTGATTGAACTAAAATGAGGTTAAAATCATCTAGTGATTCTTCTGTAATACTGAAATACCGTCTCCAAAGTTTCCAAGCACTACACAAACCTGAAGAGAAGTGCACGTGCAACTGCCATTTCCATGTGCGTGCACTGAAGCAAAGCTACAGAGGAGCCTGACTTCATTTTTGACCTACGCAAGCAGAAATACCTGATTCACTGCTCGAAATTATGAAATTCCCTTCATGGGGGGAAAAAAAAAAAGATACCATCTTGCTATTAAACACCACACTGTAATGCGTGTGCCCGGGGGTAGAGTGAGGGCTGCCTTACAGCACGTCCTTTCGCTCCGAGAGTCTTTGACCTTGCATTCAGAGAGAGGGCTCTCTAGGCAAATATTAACGAAACCCTCCGCTTGGCATAAGCATGGCTAGAGACAGTTTTTCTATCACATGGGCTTGGCCGTGGCGAGGCTCAGCTGCTCCTTACCCAGCGTAGCTGCTCCCTCGACATCCCCTGAACCTGGCCAAACCCAGCCCCTGGTACCGCTCCTGGCTCATATGCTGTGCCAAAATACATCCGTGATCAGATTCATCCCTCGTGTAACTGTGCAAATCATTTTAATAAAGATGAATTTGGCCTCTCTGTCCAGGGTGATATCGTTTCCACAAAATATGATTGACATTGATGTAGTTTATGCGCCTTTATAGTAAGGAACAGGTCTGTTTAGTGGCTTGCAGTCGGGTTTTTTTGAGCATTAGCATGTGCTGCTCCCTCCATTACATTCTGGACAGCAAAAGCCATCTGTCTCTGGTCTTGCCACCTGTAGAAGATTGACTGTACGGCTTGCGAGAGTCGGTGTTTCCGTGGAGCCGCGGCCACCTGGACCTGGTGTTTGCCTGAGCCGCGCTGCTCCGCGGCGTCTTTCGGGAAGTGTGTGCCTGGCCTGGGTGGTTGCAGGGGCAGGCTGGGACACGTGAGCTGTCAGAAGGAAAAAGATCAGGGAGCGGAACACGTCTAGAGGAATCTGTTTGAGATCTTGGGGTTTTCAAACCTGGTGAATGACCGTGTTAGGGATGACCGCATTAGGGTTGACCAGCCTGGATATTTTCCAGGCCACTTCCATTCATTGGGGTTGACTCTCCTGGCGCAGACCGATGGGTTTTGAAAAATTTACCCCTCGATAGAAGGCATCTGCCAAGGAGGGCATTTCAGGGCGCGATCCACTGACCTGCTGATGGTTTCCAGCCTGGGACATTTCACGCTGCCCTGTTAGCTCTGCCAGACCTGAGCTCTGCCCGCACAGGTGAGCTTTTCCATCTAGCCCGTGCGCTGTTCTCCATCGCCCAAACCAAACCTGTGCTGCACACAGGGAAACGTCTGGCGCGTCAGCTCCTGCGAGGAGGAAGGAAAATGATGTCCTTGCTGATTATCCGGTGAGAAAAATTATCCTCAGGCCTTTGGAGGTGGCAAATAGAAGTCGCTGTCTGGACCAGCCCAAAGATCCGTCCGAGCTGGCGGGTGGGCACCGCTCCTGCCCGCTGCTTTGCCCAGCCGAAGCGGGCTCTACTCTCCCGTGTCACCTCTGTCCCCTGCGGCCCGGGACAGCCCATGGCGATGCTGTCGTGTCGCTCCCAGGCCAGATACAATACAGGTTTGTCGTGATTAAAGAAGACATAAAGTTGTGCCTGCCCTCATCCCTCCCAGGAAGTTGTGCCTGCCCTCATCCCTCCTCATCCTCCCATGGCCAGGGAAACACAGCGTGATGCCCGGGCTGGATGCTGGGGACTACGCACAAAATTCAGCCCCTGAAGTCCTCACTAGCCCTGGCCCTCACCCACCGACCTGCACCCCTGACACCTTCAACCAGCCAGGTCTCCCTCTCGTTTTTACTCCCCCATGTGCATTTCTTCCTCCCCAGCTCCAACCCCGGAGTCCCCAGATGCATCTGTGTGTGTGTATCCCTCTCCTGGCTGGGCAACCTCTGTGCCCGTGTGGCTGCTTTTCAAAGAGCCATAGAATGGTTTGTGTTGGAAGGGGCCTTGAAAGGTCACCTAGTCCAACTCCCCTGCAACAAGCAGGGACAATCGTCAATCTGAAACAGGGGAGGAAGACTGGCAGGTGTCAAATCCTCTACCTCTCCCCCCATATAAACGTGGAGGGGAGCAAAGTCCTTGCTGGGTGCCTGCTTTGGAAGCAGATGCCAGTGCAGCGCGAAGAGCTGACAGCTCTGTCGCTGAGGAGGTGAGCCCCGGGGTCTGACCTTCAGCAGAGAAGCAGGGGTGGGGGCTAAGCTCTGCCCCTGCATGCAGCATCATGCCAGCTGCCAGGACCCTGGGGACACAGAAGCAGCCTTGATTGCCCCAAGCAGCCTCAGCTGGGACCCCCACCCACACACCCCGTGGGCATTGGCCCAGGAGCTGTATTTAAGGTCAGGCCTGGGCTTCTCCCTTTGTTTGGGGTGTGGTGCAGCAGCACCCATCCCTTGTTCTACCTGGAGCTTCTGCTGTGGGTGGCTGGTCTCCAGTCCTGCCTCATCTTCTACTGCTCCTGGATGAGCTCAGGACCTGACTCCTTTGCTCTGTCTGGGGGTGTTGATGGACCCTGTTACCAGCACCCAGCCTTGCCTGCTGTGGTCAGGTCCTGTGGGGCTGCACCCTTGCCTGTGAGTGTTCTGCTGGGGCAACCATTGGTTCCTGGCCTGTTCCTGTGCTCCCTGATGTTGTCAACCGTGGATGTGGCTGTGCCCTGGCTGCTTCTCCTGCCTGCTTTCTCTTTGCTAAGCTGGGTGGGTGGCAGGTCGTAGGGGTTAATGCTGCAAGGACCCCCCCAGCTGGCAGCTGCTGAATTCGGGTAGGCTGGTAGATGGCTGGCAGAAGCTGCTTGTTTTCCTTCATGTTCTCTGCTTCCTTTTTTAAACTAGAGCTTAAAAAAGTATTCTGTGACCTTGTTGCCCCCTTTGAGCTGCTGCAGCATCCCTGCGCTGCCTTGCTTACCCTCTGCGAGCCCCTGTCCCCCAGAACCTGCTTGAGGCAAGACCCACCGTGGGCTGTCCTGGACAAGGGGTTGCCTGGAGAATCTGCCCTCACTGGGACAGCCTTCAGCCCAGGAGCTGAGGATGCCTTCAGGGCAGCAGCACTCTGCAATGCTTTATTAGCATCAGGGGGCTCAGCTGGGGATGGGGAAGCCCCCCCTGCGCCCCAGGGGAGAGGCCGGGTGTGGGAGACCTGCTTCTTCTCACTACCAGCGTTTACCATCAGAGGGCAAGCTCAGCCCAGGCGAGAAGGCTCCATACCCGGTTATTGCAGCCTGCTGCTTCGCAGCCCTATCTCTGCTGCCAGGTAATGACCAGGGAAAGGGAGGCCATTTACCGTCCCTCTCGCAGGGGACAGCCAGCTTCCCATCTCTGCCTGCTGCCAGGAAGGGCTCTGCTCCCCGGTTCCCCCAAGAGCAAGTCTCGCTTGGCAGGGACACCCCGCCTGTGGCGAGTGGTGAGGGTGATGCTGCCAGCTCCAGGTCGAGTCAATTTAATACAGAAGAGGTTCCCAGAAAGCAGCAGGTTTGTGCTTTAGCATCCCAAATATAATATAACATTCCCCAGCCTCTCCTCCAGCAGAAATTGTATTTATGGCTGAGAACAGACCCTGGAGCATGTGCGAAAGCTGTGCTGGCTGGTCCTTTACTTTCTATCCAGCATCTTTCTGGCTCTTTGGAGCCACCAGTGAGAGTGGCCGCACAACCCCAGCAAAACCAGTGGCATTAAGGGGACCTCCATGGGAGTGGTGCCCCTCAAGTGCTTCACACACATCCTGGAGGAGCAGGGAAAACTGCTTTATGCTACTGTGGCTCTGACCTCCCCCAGCAGCCCCGTGTGCTGGCATGTGGTCCTTGCTGCCAGACCCTCTGTGCTTCCCAGGGCATCTGGTGAGGATTTACATCTTGCCAGCTCCCCCCATTGCCTCTTCCAATGAATCTCAGTCTTAATCCACACAGCCCTCGTTGCCCGGAGTCTTCCTTTAAAAAGCCTGGCGCTGGAGAGCTTTTCAGAGGGGAATAATGAACCAGACGCTTTCCCGGTGTCTCTCTTTGTTTTTACAGCCGTGGGTCTCCCCTGAGGACAGAGAGCCCTTTGTCCTACATGGGGTCCCCTTACAAAGGGGGGCTTGTGAACAGAGCATCCTCCCATTGGGTACCACATCAAACTGATTTTTTTTTTCCCACCTGCCCTCCTAGGCACAGCCAGTGTCAAAGCCCTTTCTGCATGCAGGGGACTGAGCCAATAGTTTTAACCTTGGAGATGCGTGATGTGTGGATGTGGAATCACTTGGTGCCGTCCTGCTGCCCACCCTCTGTCTAGCTGAAGGGTAAACGAAGGGTTAACCCGGTTGTCATCTTCTCCCCTGCCTGGTTGATAGTTGGAGCGAAGCCATATTTCATTCTTTAGATGGCCGATAATTGAATAAATTCTGCATCTCGAGTGAATTTAAAACCAAGACAGGAGCTCTCCCCATCAGGAGTCGATATGTTTTCTCTCGCAGGGATTTTTGTCTGGCATTAATACTGCCGCCGCCTCTTCCAGGGGATGAGGGCATGCTTGCGAGCTGTTGATTTCGCCTGATATGGGGCTTTAAATTCAGGTCTCTATATGCATCAGAGATTCCTGTTTCTGTTCCCTGCTAAGGGTGGAATCTAGGGCTTATGGCCTTAAAACTGTTAAGCCTTGAGTAACTTGCTGATGGTTTGGTGTTGTCCAGGCTCCTTGCCCAGGTAACACAGGGGAAGAAAGGCGGAGGGCTGCACATGCTGCTCAGGTGCCTGACTCTGCTTAGATCATGGTGTGGATGGGAGAAAACAATGTGATGTAGCTAATTAACGTCATGCTAATTAAATACTGGGTGGTACTTGTGTAGCCTTGCAATCACTCAGTTTCAGGTGGCAAATTCTCTCACTGTCACTTAATATACGGGTGCACTGTGGGCCTGAAGAAAGCTGTGTCCAGTAAAGTTGAGACTAGTGATATATTGAGCTGTTTAAAATATATTTACTTTGATCCTTTGTGTTTGCTTTTCGCAGATATTCAAACAAATGCTTTTGAGTCTGGGAACCGGCAGCTTTTTGGCACATGTTCATTCTGCAAACGGGGGCATTCACACCAGAAATGCGGTCCTAGGATTTCATAGCCACGCGGTGGGTAGACAGAGATGTGCCACGCAATCTGTGCCCCATCAGAAATACCTGGCACGGCTCGTGTTTCAAACTTCACTGAGCAAAATAATTGCATGGAGCTGTTTACTGTCAGTCTGCTGGCTGCATGTTATTAATAGGGGAGATGGAGTGAATAATTAGGACTAATGACTAAATTAGAGAAAGTTGTCATCTATTCATGAATAGTTTGCAGAGAGACAGTGTTCAACAATTAAACTGATAGGCAAAAATGATTCATTACTCTTTGCAAACATGTTCTGTGTTATGCCAATACGCAAACACCCACACCTGTGCCAATGTGGAGACTTCAACTTCCCCCACCCCACTTTGGTACTCAAGCTGGTGTGATGTGATTGCCAGGGGTGCTGGGGGTCCCCTGCCCCACTGAGCTTCCCTACCAGGCTATGGGCAGCTTTAGGAAAGCGGAGCCTTCTATCTAAAGTCTAAATCGCAGTCTGAGGATGATAGAATGGTTTGGGTTGGAAGGGGCATTCAAAGATCTAGTCCAACCATCCTGTTGTGGGTAGGGGCATCTTACACTAGATCAAGTTTCCTAAAGCCCCATCCAACCTGATTTTGAACATTTCCAGTGGTGAGGCATCCAAAACTTCTCTGGGCAACCTGTTCCAGTGTCTCACCACCTTCTAAGAATTTTTTTTACTTATATCTACCTTAGATCTTGCCCCCTGCCCTATCACTACAGGTCCTGGTAAAAAGTCTTTCTCCATCTTTCTTATAAGCATCCTTTATATATTGAAAGGTCTCAACAAGGTCTCCTGAGGCTGAACAGCCCCAGCGCTCCCAGTCTTTACTCCCAGCAGAGGGGTTCCAGCCCTCGGATCATTGCTGGGGCCTCCTCTGGCTCTGCTCCCGCAGCTCCAGGTCTGTGCTGTGCTGAGGGCTCCTGAGCTGGACGCAGGACTCCTGGGGTGCTCTCACCAGAGTGGGGCAGAGGGGCAGAATCCCCTCCCTCACCCTGCTGCTCACGCTGCTGGGGATGTACCCAGGACATGGTTGCCTTTCTGGGCTATGAGTGCACATTTCCAGCTTATATCCAGTTTGTCATCCACCAGTGTCCCCAAGTCCTTCTCTGCGGGGATGCTCTCAACCAATTCATCTGAGTTTGGGCTCCTGCATTGAATTCTGACAATCAGTTTGTGGAGCTGGAAGAAACTTAATGTGTTTGGCTGCCTCAGAAACACTAAAAACTTACTGCGGGAGTATGGAAAAACTAGCCACCATGGGGAGACCAGGGGGCTTGGGCAGTTTCACCTAGATCAAAGACAACTGAGGGGAGGGTACTGAAACAGGTTCCAAATACACCCAAAACTGCCAGAGCAGGAATAAACTGTCGCTTGAGGAAAAGTCAAGGAGTGATTTGTTTCAACTGCAGCATGAGAGTTAGGAAGACCTGAGGAAATGCCTTTCAGCCAGGAAAAAAAAAAGCAAAGCAGTAGATGTTGTGGGGAGTCCCCTTTGCTGGCAGGAGGATCCAACCCTATTGCTTAACCAGCTATGAGGGAAATGCTAAGTGAAGTTTGCCCCAGGAATTGGGATGCCCTGCCAGTTCCTCTCCTGCCACTTCATTAAGGTGCTTTGTCTTTCCTCATGCAGCAAGTGTGGAGGATGATACGTGGAAGTGGGTCTTGGAGGCGAGGATGTTTGGAAAGCAGAGGAGACTTGCAAAAGTACAAGTGAGCAATGAGGGGCAGGATTCACTTTAGCTAGCCTCAGCCATCCAAAAGTTAGTTGTTGCAGCAAAAGCTTTTCTCCAAGATCCCTTCATGGCCAAAGGTCTGAATGAGAAACTGTCTGGGAGTGATTCATCCCATCTAAGCCAGTTGCCTCAGACACCTGGGATAAAGCAACCTCTGAACTGAATTCTTGCTCAATCTCTTCATGCACCAGAGAAGAAGCCTGGATCATTTGCTTGCTTTGGACAACCAAGCAAAGCAACCAACCTCACAGATATCTGATGTGAGGTGAGATGAATTCAACCTAAGCGTTACAGGGATTTTCCGTGGAACTGCCCAGGCAACATCAGGTATCCAGTGGTCTGCTGAATGTGTAAAACCCCTGTCTAGACTGCCCTGGGCTGACCGATGTGCATATACCAACCCTCAACATACTTCCTTCCCTTCAACCACCCTCTGCCCACAGACCCATTTTTGTTGAGTCTGATTCTCACCAAGGCTGGGGAACTGGTGAAAAATGTCATCCCACAAAAGTTCACTTCAAATGTTTAAATCCATTTGTTTCCAGGCAGCAACTGTACTCTGGGTGCTTGCTATCCCAAGAATGGTTGAGCCAACTAATTTTCTGGTGGGAAAGCTTGCCAGCGCATTGATGGCTGAGGGAATTCTGTGGAACTTGTTCAGAAAGCAAATGATTGATTCGTCATCATCAGTGGTGGAGAACCGATTCCAGGAATTATGTGTGCGCCAAGCTGAAGCCTGTTGAAGCCAGGGAAAAGGCATCCTTGAATTCGGGTCATCAGTCAGCATAGGGAAACGCACAGAGGCCCTGGTACAGGAAAGCTTATCTTTCAGCGCGTACTCAAGCTTAACTAACCTCCGCTAACGTCAACAGAGATAAAATTAACCATGAGGTCAAGATTTTGGATAAGAATGGTTTATGGCCTGAAGGCTTACGTGGATGAGAAGGTCAGGCCGATGAGCCAGGGCGTTCGATATTGAGGAATCTAATCAAGGAGCTCCTGCGTAAGCCACCGCGTGAATCAGGGAATAATTCGGGATAACAGACACATCTGAGTAATTCGTGACCTACTGGCAGACGATTCATGCAGACAGGCAACATCCATCAGGGATATTATTCTTCACAGAAGTCTTCTTGGGAGGCTACGGGTCTGCGAGTGACTCTACCTGGGGGGGAGGGGATTCATCGGGGAAGAAGCTGGGATTGTGAGGACACCCCAACACACATTGCTGCATGGGGGCAGGGCTGGTCCTTCACCTGCCAGCAGCCCAAGAGCCATGGTGCAATAGGTGCTTCGGGCAAAGGGGGACCTTCAGATTTTTCAAGCTGTCCTTGAGAAGAAAGGGATCAAGACGAGGTATGGGAGGCATAACTGTAGATTTTGTACACCATCTCTGCTCTGCCACACCTCCTGTGTAACCATGTTTAGAATGGCTTTATGACCTACTTTCACACCTGAATCTTCAGTGCATGTCTCTGCTTTCAGCTCCCAACATGGTCTGCGAGATCTTCCGATTATATTCTGGTATTCACCAAGAGCCGTCATGAAACAGTCAATGCCACAAGTACAGAAAAAGCCTAGCTTGGAGCTCTAAAACTGGGAGCTGAAGTATAAGACTAAAAATCTGGAGAAAACCAAGCTTCTTCATCTCTGTTCATCACAAAACAACTAGTTTTCCAGTAGCTCAATACCTACCTCCAGTGACACATTGCCATGGGATAAAATACCTGCCTCACATCTCCAGCCCAGAGGCTCACCGGTGCCATGGCACTACAGCTGTATCTACGGCAGGGCTGTGGTTTGCCGTGTTGCATCTGAGATATGTCAGACAAGGAAAAGTCAGAGCCTGACACCATCAAATTCCTGTTTGACGGTGAATTGGCAGTGCCTTTTGGGAGCTTCCTTTGTGTATGCCCACTTGTCTTCATGGACCAGATGACTCCAGGCAGTGCCAAGTGCCCCAGAAGCAGGAGGTCCCTGAGCTCCTTGGGAGACATGGTCCAGCTCTTCCACCTGACTTAAAGACATGAAGGGGAGAGAGAGTCCCCAGGCTGTTGGCTGATGGGGTGGGAAGTGAGTGTTACGGGGTGACGTGGGTGGGGTGCACCTGGATCACCAGCAGAGAGGAGAGGGACAAGGAGACCTTCCTGGGACCCCATCAGGAGACCTGCACCGGCTCCAAATGCACAGGGAAATCTGCTCCAAAATAGTCATCTGTGGGACTGGTGGTTTGCCAGAAAGTCCTAAGAAAATAAAACAATTCCAAGTACAGCTGGAACCAGAATCCATAAAGGATCAACAGGGAGAAATGAGTAACTTCGGTGCATTTGCAGGATCAGCACCAGGCCTGGAGATGCTAGAAGGAGGAAGGAAGAAATGTCTTTTTTGCTGTGGAAAGTGGAGGAAAGGGAGGGAGCACATCAGGTCCCTGCTGCAGTTTGGCCAGGGCCTTGCTACTGCCAGGCGTTTGCAGAAGGTGTGAAAGACTTTCAGGCATCCTGCTTGCCCTCTGCTTCTGCAGGACTCACCAGCACAGCCCCGAACCCAGAGTGCTGGCACCCACCAAGCACCCAGCCACCTTCCATGTAACAGGATGGAGCATCTTGCTTTTCCCCAAAGGGCTCCCACCTGGCCTTGGAAATGGGGAGCAGCTCAGAGCAGTACGGAGCTCCCCATCCTTGGCCCAGCACGTGAACACGGACCCAATTTTTGCACATCTTTCCCAATTTTTGTGCATCATTGGTGCTTTGGGGCCTCCTGCACGGGGACTGTGCTCTGCCCCTGCTAGCTGGCATCTGCCCACACACCCCAGCGCGGCAGATAGCCATCGAGCAGCTTCCACTTAGCTTTAAGAGTGGCTATAAAAAGAGCTTGACAAGATCAAACGCTAATAGAGAGGTTTTCTGAAGGTTGAAACTGATCTGCTCGAGGGCGTTCGTGATGGGGAGATGCCAGAAGAAACCAAATAACCAGTGCATTGTGGAGTAAATCATTTGATTTTAAATACTCTCCGGGAAAGGATCTTACGAGGGAGAAAAAAAAGGCAACAACCCTGCTAAGTGCTTGGAAAGCTGTTGCTTTTCTAAATCTCCCCTTTGCTGCAACGCGTATGGAGCATGGTCATCCAAAGCTACAGATGACAGGTGGGTCGCTGCAGGGGACTTTCTTCCCCGAATTTTTCTGGACTGTGTGAATACTGCATCCTGCCCCTGTGGTGTCCATGGGTGTGTGGAAAGCCACCTCCTGCAGCTCATATCCTTTGGTGTCCCCCACTTTTGTATTCAGAGGGGCAACAGAGAGTCCCCCTGGCCCCTCAATAGCTGGAGGGACTTCAGTCCCGTCCTCAAGCATTGGTCCTCCTCATGATGGGAGGGTCACCAGAGCTACAGCTCCCTCCCACCCGGCTGCAGCACGAAGCACTGCTCGTCTCCTGGCACAGGGTAGCTGCGTGTCAGTACTGGCTTCTGGGGCTTCACTCAGTGCAATGCCACCTGGAACATGACCTCTCGGGGAGGTTCACAGGTTGGTCCTTGTTCTCTCTGAAATGGGGAGGAGACTGTCAGTATCGCTCTTGCAGGATGGGGATTGGGAGCTGGGCAAGCCGGGAGCACCGAAAAGGCTCGTCAGAGCCCTTCCAGCATCTGTGTCCTCCCCCCAGGTGAGGAGTCCATGCCAACAGCACTAGTGCCATTGGAGCCACATTTACCCCTCTTGAGCTTCTAGGCCCAGCTATCCCAGTTTCCAGTCCACACTGGTGGACAAAGGCTCCATCTCCACTGTTTGTTTTTTTTCCACAGGATAGATGCTGAGCCAAAAACGGCCTCAGCCCTGCTAGCATCGCCCCACGGCTGTGCCAGGCAGCCTGCTTCTCAGTGGGTCTGTCAGTGGGAGCACAGCACCACACAACGATGGTTACACAGCTCTTGGACCAGAGCTGACTCCCAACCAGCCATGTCTGAGCACAAGTGTGGATCTGGGCCCAGAGAAACCATGCAGACGTGCCTTATGGAAGAGCTGGTTCAGATCATCCAGCCAAGCATGACCAGGCAGCTTGGGGACCAGAAATCCCCAGCTGTCCTGCGTGTGGTCCCCATCCTTGCGCTCCCGCTCCTTCTCCCCCCGTTTCTCCTCTCTGCCGTTCTCTCCCCACTAATGCATCCAGAGCATAAAAGTGAGGTTTCCGAAAAGATCTCTGAACCCAAAGAGACAGCGGGGAGATGGAGAGAGAGGGAAAGAGAAAGAGGCTTGTTGAATATTGAATTAAGGCTGTCTCCAGTATTATTGAATTCCCATAAGAAGGCAGCCGGTGAGCCCACTGCTTGAGTGTCCTATGAATATTTCATTGCTTAACTTAAGCTCGGTGAAAATAGTTTCACTGCACAAAAGCAGCTCTTCGGCTCGTGGACTTTTCTCCAAGCACGTGGTGACTGTCCCCGCGCTCACAGCGGCTATGAAGTCACCCTGGCTTACGGATGGAGTCATCTGACACTACAGCAAAATAAATTTGTCAAGCCTGGGTGACCTTTTGGCACGATCTAGCCAGGAATTTCCAGAAGACAACAGCAGTGACGCTCAGTACCTGTGTCTCTGTCCAACCAGGGCAACAGCAGAGAAGCTGCGTGGTCAGGGAGGCCATCTCGCCTTGCTTTGATCTACCCAGTTGGCTGAGGAACTGGGGATGCAAACCATGCATCCTGGTACCCAGTCATGGGCGCTAGCCTTGAGGGTCTGGGTCTGCTTGGTTCCCTGGATTTTAGGTGCTTACCTGGAGCTTCGCTGGATAATCCAAACTGTGAATTGATCAGGCTGGCAATCCTTCAAAAACAGGCTCTTTCAGAAAAACCTGGTGACTCCTGCTTTCAGACAGGCTGTAAGCCCCATTCACCAATGTTACGGAGAATCCCGATGCATGAGCATTGCTTGCCCGCTCTGCACAGATGAAAATGGTCTCAAATACCACAAGAATACCTGCTTTTCCCTCTCCAGGACTGTGTTTTTTGGAAGTGCCAGCGCCCTACCCCTACCACCCCCTGCTTTTCCTCCAGGACCCAGGAGCTTCCTCCAATACTACCCGACTGTTGAAGGTCCTGCTCAGAGACGCCGTGGCAAGGACCTCTTTCTTGTTTATTAGATGACTTCAGAGGTCTCCTGACCACAGTGCTTAACACCTCTCCTTGCTCTGCCAGATGCCATCACACAGATCTGGAGTGATTTGAGTCCAGAGAGGGTTGGCTAATTCCATTACTTTCTTCTCTTCTTTTTTTTGTCCTTTTTTTCCAGTCTGGAAATCCTCTTCAAAGGCGAAGCAGACAAATTAATGAGAAATAATTATTTTCTTGTAGACAGGGTAGATAATGCTGTTTGTTACTGAGGTTACCCAGTCCGTCTCATTATAGGGCTGTGTTTCCCATTGCTTAGAACAATGCCAAAACGTGGACATTTAGGCAGAAGTTGTCTCCCAGGGATTTGCCTCAATCTGATTTTCTCTGGAAAATTTCACCCAAACTGGGTCAGCTTTTTCCAAGAGAAGAGCCGGTGGAAAGCCATGTGGTTTGCCTGTGGCCAAACACCCTTCCTGAAACTCCTTTGGAAAGCTGCGAGATCCTGTGCTTCACCTGGGGAGGTGAAATTTGGCAAGGGAGGTCCCTCTTGATGGGACCATGCTCTCAACCTTTTTCAGTTGCAGACCCCTCATGGTTTCCTTAGAGGGGCACAATGCCCTTTGTAGCTCATTTAAGCTTGTAGACTTGTTTTTCATAGCTAAAGTTTCAGCAGTGGTCACTCGACCTGCTGACCAAGAGGTGCAGGCAGCACCGTGGTGGTGAGTGTTGTAGGTAGCTCCAGTGCCATCCTTCCTGAACCGTGTCTCCTGCAGGGTGGAGACCTTCCATGTCTCCCGCATGACTGAGCCTCGGTAATCTCCCATCCATGGCCCTGGGACTGAACAGTCCCCATAGAGTCCAGGATGGGGACAGGCAGTGGGATAGGGAACAGGGACCCTGTTTCTCCTTGCTGGGCACCCACCTGCTACAGACAAGAAGCTTGCAGGCACAACTACTTGTCCGCGATGAAAGTTGAGAAGAGAGTTGGTAGCACATTTTCTGAGCTCGTTTCTCATGGTCATAGATCATAGATTCATAGAATGGTTTGTGTTGGAAGGGACCTTAAAGATCATCGAGTTCCAACTCCCCTGCCATGGGCTGGGACACTTTCCTCTAGACCAGGTTGCTCAAAGTCCCATCCAACCTGGTCTTGAACACTTCCAAAGGCATGCATGGCTGCAGCCCGCCGTTGCCTGCAACACCCCCTGAGGTGCTGCCCCTCTGAAACGTCCCAGGCTGGGACAGCCGGAGACCCTGCGTGCAGCCACCGCTGTTGCACGCTCATGTGGCACGGGAGCAGCATGGTCTTTCCATCACAAATGAGAAGCTGCTTCCCCAGGACCACACCGCCTGTCCCCTTTTGTGATTTAATTGGGAGAAACAAGAAGTTCTCTGGGTTAAACGGGCTCTTTGCACGCTGATGGAACAGGGTCCGCGCTTTTCACGGCGAGCCCGGTAGCAGATCCGGTCCCGATTGCAACCACAGATCCTCCAGCTCCTGCCTCGGGTCTGCCCATCCTAGGCTTTAATTTTCTTGGAGGGTGACGGCGGGCTGCTCCGGTTGACGTCAATGCAATTGCGTTAGCGCTGCTGAAAACCAGGGCCGTGTCGTCTGCCCCGGCAGAGCCCGCTCAGAGCGCGGCGGCTTGTGGAGTCGTTTGGCATACATTAGGTTGGGTAAGATGGATTGCTCGGCTCATAACTAGGACGGAGAGATAAGGATAATGGATGGACGGTCAAAGAGCAACGGTGCTTTAGGCAGATGAATAAATCACTCTGATTGTTCGTATATAAACAGGAGATGCCAGCGGGAGACATCTTTCAAAGCGGGGTGCATCCAATTTGAGCCCTACAATTGTGTTTAAAGATCTAAAAGCCATTTGAAACAGTCTTTGTTAATTGAGGAAACCCCACTCATAGTGCTCCTGCGACAGAGCCAGGGTCGCTCAACACTCGGGTCTTGTCTGAGAACCCCAGTCCCTCTGGTCCCTTGGAACTCTGCATCCAGAGAGGCCACATCCCCATGCCCCCTTTCCTGGGGAAGAAGAGGTGCCCAGGACAGGGCGTGAGGCAGTGTCCTCCTGACGAGGGAGGTTGGCTGCAAGACCTGCCGTCCAGCTGCCTACCTGTCTGCACTGACCACAGGCCACCAGTTATCCTGGGTTGCACCCTGGGAGTGGGAAGGGTCTTCAAGAGGCTTTACAGTGCCCTGAATTTCATAGGATGCTCACCTCTGGCACCTCCAGCATCTGGAGATGGGGTGGTGGGGTGACGCAGGGTCACCATCAGGGACACATCTCCAGCCTGGCCTCCTCATGCTGCAGAGCACTGCGTCTACTCACAGCAGGCTGTGTACTCAGTGGGATGGCACCCACCAGGCTCTCAGCCTGTGACATGGGGACATCTTTCTCACCCAAAGTGGTAGACAGGTAGACCCAAAGTGTGTGCCTGGTTTCAGCTGAAAGCATTTTTGGCACAGGAGTTGTGGCTGTTCCCGTGGATGTCTGATCCTGCCAGGACCCATGCTGAGGGTGCGTGGAAATGCTGTGGCAGCTGTGGATCAGAGAAGAGAGGAAGACCTCCAGGCTGCGCAGGGGTGGGGCAAGCTCTCAGAGCCCACCCAGGGCAAGGGGCAGCCCAAGACCTGCTTTAACTTGGTGCGTTGTCACTGCAAGGGCTGTGTCCACCCAAAGCAGCTGGCCAGGCTGTCCCTGCAGATGTCTTCTTGTGCCATGCACTGGGCTGGAGCAAGCTCTTGGTGCCTATAAACACCCCATACATCTGTGGCCTCCCTACATATTCCCGGGTGAGCATGGCTTCATCAGAAACTCCCTCTGAGTCTCCACCCCCAAATAACCGCACCGGTGGGTCTGGTTCATGGTGCTGGGCTGCCATGGCTGCACCTCCATGCCAAGCCATGAGAGCCGGCCGTTAAGCTCTATCTCAATTAGGCTTCACTCACACCACCAGCTGCCAGATTTTACTCAGCAGTCCAGCTCCAGAGATGCTTCTTACCTTCCCCCCAGGGCTGAAGCAAGCTCCAAGGGACTCCAGAAGCCAACCAACATTGTCCATCTCTTGATCCATCAGTCCTGCCAGCCCTATAATTTCACCCCAGTGGTGAAGAAAGCCAGGACGATGCTTCGGCCATCCCGTCCCAGAGCCGCTGGGGTCCTGGATGCAATTTTGCTCCCTTACCAAGAGCTGATCCACCAGCCCCCCGCCTCCTTCTCTGTCTGCTTGTTGCCTTAATAACCCTCTGATCAATCTCAGAAGGAACCAGCAACGTGGGAATGGCAGATGGGGAACAGAGCATGAATATTAATTAGCAACGAATTCCAAACAGAGGGCTTTAATTACATTAAGAGCGCAGGCTCGGAGGCAGTGACTGACTTCCTGCTGTAAATCTGTTGATGGGTCATTTGCCGTAGTGGTGTCGGTCCTCCTTAATGAATGAATATATAAGTTTCGAGTGCTGGTGTATGGGGAGAGACAGGGTCTTGCTTCCAAAAACGCAAGGGCAAGGCGTTGCACCAGCGAAAGGGCTTTGCACATGGGGAGGATTCAGGAAAATGGTTATTAGTGTAATTACTTGGTAATCATATCCCCATTCTGGAAGCCAGGAGCTCTGCTCGTGGGGCTGGAAACCTCCCGTGTGCGAGCCAGACCCGCCGCTTTGTTATATATGGTGTGGTCACTGGGGGGAGACCAAGAACCGCAGCACCTTCGCTGGGTGCTGGGTGGGTGCCGGGGTCCCCACCAGGTGCCAGGGTCCCCACCGCACGTGGGTGCACGCCATGCGGCTGGGCTGCTGCCCGCCTCAGGCTTAGGGACCTGAGGATCGCCCTCGCTGCCGTGCTTTGCCAGCTGCCGTGGGGCTCTCGGTGGCCTTGTGGTGGGGTGGCGTGGGGACACAGCTCCAGGTTGCTGGTGGGGCTTTGGCAGCCTGGCAGGAGAGATCAGGGTTAGCCGAAAAACCCATCTAGCCAGGACCCCATGGGCAGCAGCAGGTGGAAAAGCACATTTCCCCCAGCACAGCGTAACCACCTTCCCCAGGAGCGTGGCAACCAACACGGGGGACCTTCTGTACCAGCGAAAGGGTCTTTTTGTTTTAATCCCTCAAACTGGCATGGGACAGCGATGCTGCCAAATGGTCCTTTATGGAAATGGCTCTATCTACTAAGGAATTTGGCTGGATGTGTTTGGCCTGAGGTTTTCTGCGCTGCTCATCATCTTGAACTAAGAGGGGCACACGGGTGCCAGCACACTGGCATCCCAGCAGGATGAAGCTTTTGCTTTATCTTCCTTCATCCCAGTCACCTTTAGTCTGCGGAGCAGCACGTTCCTCCGCAGTCCCCTGCAGCGATGCTGGAGAGCCATGCCCCGGCTGGGGCCAGCACCCACCTGTGGACCCCTCCAGTGAGTCTGCTGGGCAATGGGTGATGCTCGAGGGACTGCTGCACCCTTGGAGCCCCTCCAGCTTGGCCTGGTACCCCTGGCCCTGCAGTGGGGAGCAGCATGGGACATGGCATGTTTCCAGACTCCCCAGTGCCTGGGTGAAGGCAAGGAGGGAAAGGACCACTCCAGGAGATGCTGGTGGAGCTGTGACTTCGGGTGCAGTGGTGTGGGCTGCAGGAAGGGGGTAATGTAAGGGTCTCCACTGGGTGGGCACACTGAGCTGCAAGGGACTCTCAATCAGCAGGTTCAGGAGCTGGAGGCTTGTGTGGAAAGGGCATACCAGCAAACACCCTCTGGTCTCCATACTTAACTGGAATGACCTTGCCTGGTAGGTCTGTACTCACCAGAATTGATCTTACTGATTTTGCCAGCTCACCTCAGACCGGGACTCCCACTCTTCTCCTGTGCTTCTTGGCAGCACAGCAAGGCAGAAGCTGGAAGTGCTGCCGGCCAGCTCTGACAGCAGCACAGGGTGAGATCAGAGATGGCTCTGGGTAACTCCTGGCACACTCAGGGATCACTCGTGCATCTACAGCTCTGAAAGGGAAAACCTGACCTAGGGATGAAGCTTACAAGAGCTAATGAGGTCTGGCTGAGCTGAGATGAAGGTTACAAGAGACAGCTACAAAGATGCAATGGGTTTTAGCACCCAGAAGGCACTGATTTGGAAGGGGTTGTCCTTGCCAGCAAGGACCTTGTCCTGACCGAGGCTTTCATGCCTGTGCCTAGCCCTTCTCTGCTCAACAGCCGTGGTGAGCGTGAGCGCTCTGGATTGAGATGGTCTGGAGGTGGCACCAGTGGTGGGATCAGGTGGAAAATGCCACAGGCATCTCAGGGGCAAAGGTGCCAAACATCCTCTGAAGATGTCTCTGTGCTCTGAGGTGGGCCAGAGAGGTGGGCCATGACCACAGCACCACTGCTAAAGAGGGACTGAAGGCTAAAGGCTCAGGAGCATGAAGTCAAAGATTCAAGGGCTTTTGTGAGCTTCATCTAACTGGCACAGAAAGCACAATGTGGCAGGATATGTCCCAGTGCCTGTCCTCCAGCAAAGGAGGTACCTGCTCTGGTTGCAAAGGCTGGAGGAACCAATGCTCTTGGTGCCCCCAGGTCCCACTACCTGTGTAGACTCCCAGGTACCAGGATGCTGCTGGCATGAGTGTCCGTACACGTCAGGGTGCGCACCCAGGGCTGCGTCATCTCCATCGACGTGGGTGAAGAACCAAAGAGGTCACAGAGTCACGCGGGCAATGGCCAGCAACCAGATTGAGAAGCAACTGGAAACTTGCTGAATAATGGGTGGTGCCAGAGTTTATCTCTTGGTCTCCTTCCTGGTCCAGTGAAAACCAGGAGGTGTCTTTTCCCCAGCCTGGGAGAGAAGATGCTTGAGAAGAGCATGCGTGCATGCGTGCTTGTCCACTCTTCCACCTTTCCATCAGGGCTCTGACCTGCCCCGAGGTGGGACACGAACGAGCTGAGTGGCACAAGTTGGTGGCACGGATGCGAGCAGGAGGCTGCGAGCTGCCTCGGCGGCTGGCATGTGGCTTCCTCCCCCTCCTGCCCCGCCTGCGGCTCTCCCGGCAAGACTATTTTTATTCATCTCTTCTGAAAATGAGCGGGGAGGGCAGAGGTGTTTCCTCCTTGTGATGAGCTTGTCCAAACCCCAAATATTGAAAACCCTTTCACGCTTCCTTTTGTTGCTGGCTGCCAAACAACAGAGCAGGTTCTCCCCGCTGGCCCAGGAGCAGGGCAGAGGATGTCCCCATGACTGCGTGCTTTGGACCAGCAGTCAGGAGGCACCTCGAATTCACAGTGCCGACCAGTGCCAGAAACCCTGCTTTACCTTGAGGACAGAGTCCGCAAATACAGCCCATTTTCCTTCACCCCAGCCGACTCCCCGTCTGCTCCTGCTCCGTTTCTTCTTGCAGCAGCTGCTCCCTGGCTCGGCTCGGACGGAGAGATGTTAAAATGGGAGTGTGAGGAGCTGCTGAGCTTTGCGTCTGCAAAGCCGCCAACGCCGGGGTGGCACGAGCCCTTTCACCCTCCCTCGTCCTTCAGAGACCTGTGCCGGACGAAACGTGCGCTCTCTGTCGTATTGACTGGCTCTAGCCAAGGGCTTTTCTGCCTGGGCGACTCATGGAACGCGTGTATAAATTCAAGAGGCAGAGCGAAGGCTATCTGGAGATGGTGAGGCGCGTCTGAACAAATAATTGCTCTCACACTCATACGAGGGAAGTCGTGCTCAACCAGGGAGGAGATGCTATCGTGTGAGCAGCACGTCCGAGGGGGACTGACCAGCAGATGTTGGCGCGGGGACAGTGTTAAACGCAGCAAGGTCATGCAATTATTCCACCCACATAATAATATGGAATTATTCTGTATATAATACCACTGGAGCTGCCACGAGCGCAGTGCTCTCCTGCCAGCAGACCTCGGTTCTGCTGGGGTGGGATTCTGGAAGCCCGAGCAGGTCCCTGCTGTGTCTGCACCAATCTGCTCCTCCCGCGGGTGCCTGCGGAGCTCACGTCCCCTGCCGGGATCCTGCCTGCGCCGCTGGCACGGGAGCCCTGCGGCATCGGGCCGCTCTTCTCTTTGGCAGACACTCCCCACCCCGCTGGGATACGGAGCTGCGCTTGAACAGTCCTGACTTAATGGGGCTGAAACTCCCCGACGACAGTGGCGGAACGAAAGGGAGAGGCTGATTCCCTTTCTCCCCCTCCTTTTTCATGTATGCTTTTCCTCCGCGGCTGCTGGAAGAGCTACGTTACACAAAGGCAGATAAGTCCCTGCCTTTTGTGAGCAGTTGGAATAATTTTCAGTATCTGAGACACCCCATCTGGCAAAGGTCGTGTTCTGTTCTCTGGATAGTCTTAATTTAGCACCTGCAAGTTCTTGGTGAAGTGAAAAACTCCGGGGTGCAAAAACACCCCTGGAGGCTATTGTGTCGGGAACGTCTTCCCTGTGTAGAGATGTGGGTGGGCTGCTGAGCATCTGCATCGTCCTCACCTCCCAACTGGAAGTGAATGGTTTTTACTGGAGGCTTGCAAGAGCCCTACAAAGCCCAGCTCTGCTGCAGCTCGGGGCTCTGGTGCGACGTGCAAGGCGGCTCCGAAATAGCCGAGCCAGATGGTGACACACCAAACCAGCATCAAAATGGTGCAGTTGATGCCCTGGTGTGTGCCTGGCTAGCTGGGTTCCTCCACAGGCTCCCACCATCCGTGCTGCTGTGGGGTTGCCACCCGCTGTCTGCAGGCTGCGTGGTTCAGAGCGAAGGTGGGGAGGCAGATGTGAGGTGTGAGGGCAATGGAGCAGACACATCCTTGGCTGGTTGCTCTTCGCTGTTACTTAAAGTTCATGCCTTGGGTGCATTGCCGAAGGAGCCAAGGTTGTGTACATGGCTTGTTGAATTCTTGAGGTGAGTGCAGCCAGATTCAGCAGAGGGGCTTGGAGAACCTGTTGTCACCAAACTCACGGGACTGAACAGCATGGGGGAACCCTACTAGGTGTTGTGGGGTGGAGGAGCTGGGGAGAGCCCATCCTTCCTATCAGACCTTGGAGAATCGAGGCGAGAGAACCTGTGGGAGTGTTCCGTGGTTGTCTCTTGTCCCTTACGAGACGTGCCCAACCGCAAGGCACAAACACGTGGGAGATGGGGCTCTGGAGGTTTTGCCGCTGGCTTTTCGGTGCGTGGCTGTGGACTGCTGCCGGCGCTGGCACCGGCGACAGCCGCACGCCAGGGCTTATCTCCAGACCTACCAGAAGCAGGAAGCTCATCGAGTTCCCAAGCGAACCTCTGGTGCGGGTGGCCAGCGTCTCTGACCTCCGGGGGTCCTGCGCGCTTGAACAGGCTCCTAATCTGCTTGGAAAAAGCAGGGGAGCTGGGGAGGGAGAGGAGCGAGGGCTGGGGCTGCGCCCTGGGCAGGGTCGCTGTCACTCGAGGCTTTGATTGCTGAGGCTTGCTGTCTCAGGCTCGTGGAGTTTGGCTGCCTGGCCACGAACAAAAAAGAAATGGATTTTCCCGGAGCCTTTCTTCCCGTCGAGACCGGCGGTGGTTTCTCGAGGAGGGGTGGAAGGAGAGAAAGGCTTTTGTTGATGGCTTTTGACAGGCGTGGGGAAAGGCACGGCTCAGGCCCTGCTCCAGCTAAAACACGGCTCTTCACCTTCCCCCCGTGCTCACTGAGCTTGTACTGGGAACCCCGCTCCCGCGCTGGGGTCACCCCACAGCCCCGGCTCAGCTTTGAGCTTTGAGGAGCATGTGGGGCTCACCCCTGCAGGGTCCAACGAGCGGGCATATGCCAGGAAGGACAACGCGTGGAGAAGGGACGAGGAATGTCCAGCCAGACCTACCCTCTGCCACGGCTTTGTCCTCCTCCTGCCTCCCATCCAGCCTCCTTCCTCTTACTCCTGAGCATCGGCGGGTTTGAACTGCAGCCGGACCCTGCCTGGGACGAGCATCTCCCTCCTGATGGTGCGGGCAGGGATCCCTGGAAGATGCAGGGCCGTTGAGTTCCTTGGACAAGGCAGCCCGGCTCTGAGCTGGGACCTCTAACAGATGTTCGAGGTCTAACATCTGGAGGGGCATCTAGAGCTGCCCTGCTTTCCAGAAAGACAGAAAATGTGCCAAGGGTGCATTGCCACCACTCGGGCATCTCCAAGTCCCTCATCTCATCCCCAGGGTCAGTCTTTGCTTTACATGCAGCGAAATCATCACATTGGCAGAGCTAATTGCCCCCTTTTTTCGGGAAAACAAAGAAAAACTACCCAAATTACAGAGGTTTACTCTGCAGCTCGCAGTGGTGCTGGGATGGGAGCAGCATCCCGGTGTCTCCGCTCCCCAGCCGCTGACCCAGCCCAGTGAGGTGCCCGGTGAGGAGATCTTGCCCTCCTCATCCTCGCCAGCCTCCTCTGGGCCCCCCCACCTTGGCAGCACCTGCGAGGGGACGCTGCCTGCGTGCGGATGGAGAGCTTGCTGGAGCCAGCGCTGGGTGACGATTCGTGCGCTCGGCTGCCTGCATCCCTTAAATCCGGCCAGGCTCGGGCTCGGGCAGGCAGGGCAGGGGGAGACAGGGGCTTGGCGTGGTGTGGAGCCTTCCTCTGCTCTCGCCCATCTCCCCCCTGAAAAGGGGGCTCCCTGGTGGGCTTTCACTCCTCTGTTGCAGCTCCTGCTCCACACCAACCCAACAGACGGCAGAGCTGTTTCTTTGCCCGTGTCACTTTGTCAAGCGAGCGGCTTAGCCCGGGCCAGAGCCTATATATAGAGGCCTCGGCTGGGTGCATTTTTGGAGGGTTTTATTGCTCCGACGCTGGATTCATCCCAGGCAGGCTGTCCCCGAGGAGCCAGCGCTGCCGAACCTCTCCGATGGCCGCACACGCTGCTGAGGGCCTCCTGGTCTCGCTTCTTCGGAGTCTGATGACGGGGTAGGGCAGGGCATTGTGCGGCAGGATGATTAACAACTGCTTAATAAGGTCACCACCATTCAAAATTAGCCATCCCACGGGACCCTCTCTTATCAGACCCTGGTAGACAGGGCTATCAGGAGCTCCGTTCATTCCTGAATGAATACGCACTGTAAGCAACGCTTGCTGGCGTTGGCCCCAGGACAACACTCTTGCTGGGCCACCTCACCAGTGCCAAGTGCTGAGCTGGGCTATCTCCACGTCCCCCTGGCCGGCGGACAGGCACCGGCACATTCGGTGTGGGCAGGAGAGCCGCAGACCTCTTCTCGCCGCCGCCCTGTCAGCGACGGGCGCTCATGTCGTGCTTGGATGTGGGTCACACCTCAAAGGTCCTCGGGAGCTGCTCAAGCTCCATCGCACGAGCCACCCCTGGCTCTGCTCGCCCTCTGCGTGTCCTCCCTTCCTCTCCAGGCACCTTCAGCCCGGTGTCACCATGCCCTTACCTCTCTGCGTGCTTACACCTACCTTGCTCCTTGCCGGGAGGTTGACGAAGCACCGTGCTAACCCTCCAGTTTTCCTATTTTTTTCCTATCTCTCCCCATTAAAGCCCCAGCCCCCCACCTCCTCCCGTGACTCTCCCACCCTGGGAAGGCAAAAATACCCCTAACTCCAGCCCCACGCAGCCAGCTCCTGCTGTTTGCTCTTAAATCCCTTCCCTCCTGCCTCGCTGGTTTGAAAGCCAGTACCCTGGAAGGGGCCTCCCAGCTTTCTCTGGCAACCCTGCTTCAGACTGACCGCCACAGATAGTGTTTGGGAGTGAAAAAAAATAAATAAATATATAAAATAATTATAATGAAAAAAAAAAGAAAAAAACCACCCAACCCTCTTCTTGCTGAAGTTTCCCTAGTCTCCCGCGCCGCGTGCTGGTGCGACGGTGTCTTGGGAACCAAAAGGAAACTTTAGGGGATCGTTTTCTCACCCGTCTGCTTTGAGCAGCTCTCCCTCAGCAGCGCCGGTGCCGGACCCTCTGGCAGGGCGGTGGGTGAGATGCGTCTCCCACTGCTGCCCGCTCCCTTGGTGCATTGATGGGGTTTTTTTGGGTTGTTTTTTTTGGGGGGGGGGCTTTTGGATGTTGCTCTTTTGCTGTCACCCAGATAAGGTGCCTCCAGCCCACCATTCTGCACGTGTCAAACAGATGGGATCGTAGTTCAGGGAAGGGAGAAAAAAAATAAAAGAGAATAAGCAGTGAAATCTCTGGCTGACGGGGGACCGTGGGTCTCTCCGTACATGTTGAGCATGAGACCACCTCTCCCCTCGCCGGAGGAGGGCTGAAGGGGGGGGGTCCCCTCCTTTTGCTTCGCTTTCCTCCCCCCTAGGTGATGGAGGGTGGGAGGCGAGGTGGGCAGGCAGATATTGAGCTACCACGAGGGAAAAACACGGGCAGGTTTCAACTTAGGAGGGGGGGAAAAAATAATAATAAATAGAAAATAAAGGGAAAAGAAGACAAGTGCCGGACTGCCGAGCGGAGGGATGAGAAAGGCAGTGAGCGGGGCATGGGTCAGGGCAAGAACAACCCAGGACAGGGCAGGTGCTGCCCCAAAGTCCCAGGGGCGGGGAGGGGATGCGGAGGGT
>Ga0065711_1003718_pt1 | contig 26696 bp, 14 predicted proteins | sample Hoacrofraction12_FD_59098 | JGI IMG/M metagenome (GOLD analysis project Ga0065711, IMG submission 59098) | Hoatzin crop microbial communities from Cojedes, Venezuela - Epithelial fraction 12 v2 (version 2) | ecosystem: Host-associated > Birds > Digestive system > Esophagus > Crop | place... | reverse complement strand
CATCTCTCCTACGAGGAAAGGCTGAGGGAGCTGGGCTTGTTTAGCCTGAAGAAGAGAAGGCTGAGAGGGGACCTAATATATACTTACAAAGATCGAAGGGTGGGTGTCAGGAGGATAGGGCCTGACTCTTTCCAGTGGTGCCCAGCGACAGGACAAGAGGCAATGGGCACAAACTGAAGCACAGGAAGTTCCGTCCGAATATGAGGAAGAATTTCTTCCCTCTGAGGGTGACAGAGCATTGGAACAGGCTGCCCAGGGAGGTTGTGGATTCTCCTTCTCTGGAGATATTCAAGACCCTCCTGGACAAGGTCCTGTGCAGCCTGCTGTAGGTGACCCTGCTTCAGCAGGGGGTTTGGACTAGATGACCCACAGAGGTCCCTTCCAACCCCTACCATTCTGTGATTCTGTGATTCTGTGATTCTGTGATTCTGTGATTCTGTGATTTTAATAGCAAGGTGAAATAGCAACAGAATTAACACCACCACTGTTACAGCTCTACAGGTATAGTTATTTGTTATATTTCCAAGGACCTGGGCACAGAAAATGTTTAATTTCAGACTTAAGTAATTTGTAGCTCCACATTCCCCATGTGAAATTCCACTACAAAAAAGGTACTTTCTATAGGTTTTTATACATAAATAAAATTTTATATTTAATTTTTTTCATAGCTGTTAGTACTACAGGAGGAGAAAAGGACAGCACGGATGTATCGTGTTGAAGGTGAGCTGTAAATCTTATTACAATGCTAACAGTTTAGAGCAGGGGACTTCAGGAAGTAGATGGTGCCTGTGATGAGATGCCAAGCTCCCAGTAGAAGCAAGTTCCGTGCTCTATCATTTGTATTCCATCATATTCATATGCAAGAGGGAGGATCCTTTCAGTACTTTACGCTGTCAGTTTGTCATCATGGAGCATACACTGAGGACATTTATACTGCATAGCTTTGGACACTAGACAGAGAGTATATAGTCTTCCTGAATTCTCATTTCTTCATGGGAGAGATGAAGCAGAAAACAACTTACGCAACTCTCCGGTCTTAGAACAGAGTCAAATTTTGCTTTAATTACTCTTAAGCAAAGAATAAGGACCAACACTCCAAGATGTAGCTAGTCTCCAACATGCCAGTTACAACTGCCAAGTAAGTTTGGCTTGTTTCTGGAATTGGTGTTTTCTATCATTTCCTAATTTTATTTCTCTGCTAATGTCAGTGTAACTTTTAATTTGAAGGATTTGTCTTCTTGTTGCCTAACTGTTGCCTTCCACATGCAAGTTGGAGAATATATCTTCAACCGCTAAGTGAAAGCCAGTACTCAGACCTCCAGACTATCTTTAACAGCATAGCTGTGCACGTCTGATGTATTCTTTCAAGAACTCATTTATGTAGGTGGAACAATACCTTTGTTAAACTACATTTGGCAAAAAGTGTTTCCAAGATAATGCTTTTTCTGTAGGCATGCCAAGGTACCTCAGTCTAGTTTGAAGACTGTTGAATTGTGCTTTGCATGTGCTGCACTGTGCTTGAGATGTACCACTACGTTTTGTTCTACAAATGTGGTCACTGTCTGTTTAAAACTAACATATGCAACTCCTCCCTTCAAATATAAACAGTCTTCTCCAACAAAAACTGAACTCCTCGGCTTGTCTGTTTCTGATTCATTGGCAGCTGCAACACAGATATAAGGACTAGTTCAAACTTTGCAGCTCCTCCTATTCTACAGTCTCCTTCATCAGTTTAAACAAGAAAAGAACATAAGAAAGTTTCAATGTACTGCCCTGTATATTCATTAGTTGAAAGTTGTACCACCAAATGTTTTTAATAGCAGCTAGTACTGTCACATTAAATTGAAATCAAACCACTTTAAAGTATAAAAGTTTTGCTTTGAAAACTAATGTGGATACTAAGTTTGTACTCCACTTCAGCACGGAACTGCCCCAGATTCTCCTTCATGTATGTCTGATACACTCGCATTATGTGAAAAATTCTGGCTTGTAGGTATCATATTGGAACACAAAATATGTTAGTGTGACATTACCAGTAAATATTGAAATATTTTTCAAATTCCTTCTTCTTTCTTTAACTTCTGATATTTGGGTGGAAAATTTCTCTATTTTAGCACTACAAATGTGTTCATAATGAACATGAATCCTATGAAAGAGAGTAAGGAGTGTGAATCTTTGGAAGTTTTATTCCAGACTTGGCAAAAGAAAGGAAATATTCACTCATTATGAACTATTTTTATTTTTTTCTTTAAGAAAATAAAAGCCTTGTTGCTTATTCACCTTTGCTTGCTGTAATTTCCATAATCCCCAGCTGGATTCTGACCTGTTTGGTGTGGTGGCTCAATGTCATCACTGAGCACAGTGTATAACGGGTCATATTCTCTTCTCAGTTACACCCATACAATGCCAAGCACATGAGGTCAGTGGGATTATAGGGGTGTAACTGACAAATTATTTTGACCCATCATCAGATTCTTTTTGGGCAATGGATAGAGGAGGAAGGTAGTGACATATAGATGGAATACCACGTAGTCAAAGAGATGTTTGATCACATTATAACTGTGCTCTCCTCTGTGTGCTTTACAACATCAGATCATCTGAGGAACTTTTTACACATGGCTAATTAAGAAATCATTCTGCTTTTGATGCATTTGCAAACTGGCTCTTAATTATTCATTACTTACAGGTTTTTTTTTCTATGGTAGTTCCTTGCAGTTGTAGGTTGCAGATGGTTACTACAGCAGCAGTTAGGACATTACCAGTTCATCAGGTTCCATAGTCCTTTGTGTCTACACAGCAGAGCTTACTTTTTGTTTAAGGTGTTGGTGTGACAGTAACTTCCCTAGACATAGTTTTCTTAAGATGTGATTTATTTGGTAGTGGTCTTCTTTAAGTAGAAATACACAGCAAGAATAGCTGGATTTTTTTTGCTTTCTTTGAGCTGTACAATATGCCACCCCAGAACCCGCTAATGCAGCACTGGGGCAGTACGGGTGTAAACAGGGTCTGCATGACACCTTTGGTCTTTTTATCTAAATATGACATTGAGATTTGTTTTATCTTTCCTGGAAGAGAATTTTTTTACAATCTAGCTGAAAGGAAACAAGTTTCATGAGGATTAGCTTATCACGCAACAGTAACTTTACAGCACAAGAAGACTGTGTGGGAACTACATTGTTTACGGCCACTGTGCTTTACAGTCCTTCTGCTATCTGTAAAATACTCAGAGGCTCTCACTGTTTCTGCACACGTGTACGTGCTTCATCTCACAGATTTGTAATGCAGTGAGCAGAGAAAAGGAATTCAATTGTACTAAACCCAGCTTATTGTAAGGAAGCTCAGCACTCCCATCTGGTTTCTTCCACCACGAGTCATCAGATACGAGAATGGACCTTTGGCTTATTCTTAACACAGAGGGCATAGCTTCACTCCTGGTCTTGTCCAGCCATCTCCTCTTCCAGGAAGAGCTAAGTCTGTAAGCCTTCCTGAGAAAGTCAGGATCCAGCAGCACGATGAAACGCCCTGAGGCCATAGTAGTGTTCTAGGGAACAGGCAGCTCCCATTAATGACCTAACCAGTGTCTCGCCAAAAATGCTGAAGCCTGAAAGCTCCCTTTGCACCGCTTCTTTGCACAATCATCATCAACCCACAAGACTTTGCTATACTGACGACTTGTCAGTCCAAGTGTGAAGACATGAGATCGAAAAGATTATGAGCCTACTCAATTTACCATGAAATTAGCATGACTGCTTTGAATTCTCTTCCTTTGTTTTATGTTTCAGATATTTTCTCTTATGTGAATGAAGAGACAAAAAGAATAGATTGAAAGGAGGAGAACATATCTTTGATTTTGTTCTGAACAATTTAGATTCAAAATCAGTGACGCTTCCCTCAAGAAAATTACTCCACTGTTGCATCTGACATCAGGTTTCTCTGCTGCCAGGGTCCTGATATTTTATCCTGCTGGTTGTTGGGTGCTTTTTTCCCACCCCAAATTGCTCACAGGTTTATTTTGGGAGGTTTAAATCTGCGACTTTCTCCAGGAAGTTTAGCTATCAATTCAGTTTTTCCTCAGCCAGAGAGGTTCCCTCTTTTCCACCTCTCTTGGCTATACTGGCACTTCACCACTCTGCAGCATTTCCCCTGACAGTTTCTGGATACGTAGCTTTGCAGCCCGATGGCTGGCACACTTCTGGAAGAACATTCATGTTTCTGATTCCAACTCCTACCTCCTCTGTGTTGTCTGTAACCTAATGATTAAAGGTCTTTTTAAGAAGCTGAGGAATGAAGGACTAAATGCTGTCAGTCTAAAAGGAGGTGTTGAACCCCAGTCTACTTGCTGGCTAAGCCCTCTCATGTAAAGTATAGGTGGTAGTTTCTGTTTTGCTGTATAAAATAAATGGAAGTGTATATATGTGTATGAAGGTCCTAATCCTTTGGGTAAGTCTCATGTTCCTTCAAAGTCTTCAGATTTGGGGTCTTTTTCTGCACAGCCTTTACAGGTATGAGCCAGACTCAGGGTTGCTCAAACAGCTGCTTGTAAAGATGTAGAACTCTCTTGTCCAGGGAAGACAACAGCAAGAGATCCAGTAATGTGGCCACAGACAGAGTTAGGCAGCAAGCAAGAAGGAATGGATTGCTATTTTGTACTTGTATGCTTTACTTCCAGCTAGGGCATGTAAAACTAGGATTTAAATTAATAAGCATGTTAAAATGCACAGGAAGATATACTGTACTTCCCACCTGTGATGTGGGGTTTTTTCCCTACAGTGTGCCTGTGGTGTTGTCAGTGGAAGTGATTAGTGGAAATGGGAAGGATTCTAAAAACTATTTTGGGCTTTGGTGAAGGATGAAGTATTGCAAAATCTACAAACAATTTCTTTCACCAACATTTTTGTTAACATCCTCTTGGGTACTCATGTTCATGACCTCAATGGGAGTCAGGGATTACATAATGGAGAGTGGAATTCACTCTGTTATGAGTCACTAAAAAAAGTTTAAGAGATAATATTTTTACATTTAGGCTTTTAAAACTTTTTTGTGACTTTGTTTGTACTATGGTCCACTCCATCCCAGAAACACTTCATTTCAAGTGATTAGTTGAATACAACAAGGGACTTAGCTTCTAATCTGGGAAAACATTTCAGATTGAATCAGGATGAAAAGCTGACCTAAAAGCTTTACCAGAATTCCTCCCAAAAGATATTTTTACATGGTGGTTGTTATTAAGTGACGGTATTTTTTTTTTAAATGTGGGAGGAAGGAAGGATATCGTTGATTAAATCAAAGGAACTTAATGTTGAAATCAAGATAGATGAAACCAGGGTGACCCATCATCACATTTTGCTATGATATGATTGTAGTTTATTTCTTAGAGTAAGTGTAAAATTTTTTAATCTTGTTGTTGTGGAGCAAAACCCAATGAAGGACTTCACCAGTGTGTAGTTTTGAATCAGATGCTCTTATTGAACTACTGAGTCTTAAATGCCAGAAAGTGCTTTTGCTACTTTACTGCATATGCTTTGATGCCCCTCCAGGACCACAGTCACTTGGATAAATTTGTGTTTATAAAGAGAGATTTCTGAGCATTCAATATATACCACAGACTCTTTCATGAAGAGACTCATGAAAGGACTCAACACATGGATAACTTTCAAACAGCAGAGGAAGAAACTCTCTTCTGGTAATTTTATTTCAAAATAAAAAGTGAGTAGAGTGAAATCTGTGTAGCAGATTGCCAGCTTAATAAGTCCTTGCAACTCTGATCTGTGAAGCTGGAAGTGAAAATTAAACCGTGGGTTTTGTCTTTATCATATTCCAGTGCTGTTTGTAAATTTTACTGCTGACTTTGCAAGTAAATGGGGGAGGAACAAAGGCGTAACTTAGAAACTCAGCTTGATTCCTGAACATCATCATTTTGTTCAACTTCATTTGTTAGTTCTCAACAGTAGGGGAAGCTCTATAAACAAATTAACCCCATAGTTGCACGTAAATTTGAAAGTAAGCTTCTAATTTCATTGAATTTGTGCACTGACAGTCAATAGAGACCAGTGCACAAATGCTAGTGTGGTAAAAGCACAGAGTTCAGCAGTCTATCGATTGTACAAAAGAAGCAGTACAATTCAACTCAATACAAAGAGAAAATATATTATTATTCCTAAGTGAGATACATCATTTTATAGTACATAAACAATTCACAATATGCTTTTATAAGGGTTGATATAATACCTCATGATAGAGATGCAAACCTGACTACATACCAGGCTCATGTTTGTTTCATGAGACATTCATTCACGTGTCTTTACCCCCAGGAACCACTTTCTATAAAAATGTAAAGTGTATCTGGACCTCTTTCTTTAATTCTGTCTCATTAAAAAAATCACCTCAGATCAAAAAAATGGTAAAGCCAGTTTTGGCTGGTTCCATATTTAACAGTGTTGCAAACAGGATTGATTGAAAATAGAATGAATCTGTCTAAACTTGGGCAGCCCTTACAGATATTTGTTGGCTATTATAGATTATCATAGCTGTAAGGCATGAAAATCTTGGGAGCCAGAAAGAAAGAAAATAAACTTACCCAAACACTGTACTATCATGAGGGCTTCTTTGGCCACATTTGTTTCTGAGCCACGCGGATATACACTAGTTTCTGATCTTAACCTTTTGCTTCCTTTTGTCTAGACGCAGCTGTACTGGAGCACACATAGTGACTCAAAGGACATTAAAAATTGTTTATTTAATTTACAATGCATGTAGAAAGTAATGCTTCCCCATGAAGGAACTTGAGGCACCTTTTGAAAAAATTCTATTATCTTTTTCTACTATTTTTCTAATTTTATAGTAGATTTAATATTTTTGTATCAGTGGCTTAAAAATTCATAGGATATACATTTTCCTTAAATCTGTGGGTGTTCAGAATAAAGTACAGAACCTTTTGTGTTTGCTGTCTGATAAATTCTCCCACATTATCTTAGAGATGCAAAATCTTGCAATAACAGTGTAATTAATATGATCTGCTTGATTTGAAGAATACTGAGTGGAATTAACTGTTCCACTTGCAGCGCTCATTCCCACTAGTGTGAGGAGCTCTGTTCTGTTTCTAGGAGCCGTATGGGATTTTAGATTTCTAGTGGATACAGAAGTACTCAGAATCTGAGTTAGGTGAAAAAAATGCGGCAGATTCTGACTTCCAAATTGTCTGTAATTGCCACATCACCTGGAGCTAGACAGTACTTTACTTCCTTGAGGTTTATAGTGTTCAGAAATTTAAGACATTTAAGTCCATGGGAGTTTTGTATTTCAATTAAACTTTGATGACTATTGCTTCCAATGAGAATAAATTGAGATGCAACAAATAAGCAACTTGAATATTGCCTGCTTCAAAAAATTCGTTTCTCTTCAGAGAATTATTCTGATGGGTTCTCATTGAGACTACTCAGAAGAACAGAATCTGAAGCAGTGACTCTGAAATAATGCCTTTGTATGATTTAGAAGTTACTTTTTGGAAAGCAATGTCTTGGTTTTTATTCATTATATGTGCTTTTATGTTGTCTAATTGTCTATCGTTGATGTCTTTTGCTTGCTTTTATTTCCACTTTAGCAAAGGAGCTTGAAATTGTATGTGAAGTACTGCCTGAACCCTTCTGAAAACTGAGCTGTTATGTTATTCACATTACTTTTATACTCTCAGGGGAAAGCTGTCATTTGAACTTGATTTTTGCCTAGAACTGGAAGCTCTGATTTTACACATTGTTTGAACATGTGTTTACATTTGGAGTTACTGGCAAAGTTATTTCCTTGATTGGGATCAAAGCATTTAGTAACTTCTTAGATCAAATCCTCATAAAGTTAAGGAATCAGACACTGCAAAGTGCAAGAAAGATGAATATGGCCAATATTTTTTTCACTTCTTAAGGCCTTGTTTGCCTCTAAGTCTTTATTTCAGGGATACTTGGATAATATGATATATTTATCATAGAATATGGGAATGTAGCAGTAAGGACCTTTTGCATGACAAGCCTTTCTTCTATCAAATAGCCACGATGTATTAGACTTGCCAAGAGGCAGACCTGATGGCAGGGATTCTAAGTTGAGCTTACAGACCTTGGTAATACAAAGGACACATGATAACTTCTCTGCCATTAGCAGCGATTGTGATAGCGTCTTAGTACAATAATCCCATTCCATTTCTTCTCTGCTGTGGTGCATCCTCTTGAACATGTTGTCAGAGATAAGAAAGAATGAGACTGGGAAGGGGGGAGCTATTATTCCCCCTTGTACTGTTTTTCAAAAAATGATGCTATTCCCTTTGTTTTATTTTTGTAACAGAATGTCAGAGCATCTGTTAATCTAAGTATGGCACCATTTGACCTTGAGAGTTCAATGACAGCTTCCATTCAGCTGAACAACAGAGGATGTAGCACAAACTACACAGAAGACACCAGCCTTATAAGCTGTCTAAGAAAAACACTATTTTCTGATAAGCAAAATATTTTCTGGAAAACTGAGCTGCATCACATTCAGGACAGTGCAGGTGGCATTTCTGTGTGGCTTTTACAATGGGCTCAGATCCTGGTAATTCCGTGACTTGCATTTTATTTCATTCTTACAGAATCTTACTCTAAAAGTAAAAAGCAAAATACATGGTTAACATTGAAGGTGAGACCAGCTGCACCACCTATTATGAGTGTCTGTATTTTCACTGTTTTCAGTTCCCTGTTGCTTTAAACTCTGCTGAACATTAATCACTTGAACTTCAACTTTCCAGGTGAGAGGTGTGCCTCAGGATAATTGTAGTTATGAAGAAAATACCTGTTTTTTTCAGAAAACAAGAATGAACAAAAGCATGTTATTTTGTTCTTGTTAGAAGGGATTCTGGCAACTTTTCTCTGAGAAGTTCCAGCAGCTTGAATGCTGGCAGCAAAAGCTGCTTTTATGAAGTATGTTCTTCTGAAAACCTTTATTAATTACAAGCATTTTGAAGACTTTATTACTAGAACTCTGCAAACAGTGAAGATACTTGTCCATGCTGAACATGTCAAAGCACAGAATTTGGCAGGACTTCTGTTACAGTTTCACCTATAATCTCCTACATAGTTGGACTTGGTTGAATACTAGATACTGTAATGGAGAATATCTCCTGTGCTTCCTTGATGTACTCCAACAGTATGGTGGAGACTGCTTGACACGGATGTTGATGTGAAAGTGCAAAAGAGCCCAGGGAGGATGGAACAGAGGTGGAAACTGAGCAGAGGGTGAAATGGTGAACAGGATGGAGAGACTGGAGTTAGTGGGTGAGAAGGCATTAGGTGATGAGAAACGGAAAAGGCGACACAACCTTGAAATGGACAACAAAAAGACTGGGACCCACTGTGATACAGCAGAAGACAAACCTAGGTGATAAGGACCAGAGGTGTATGGAAAGAGCTAGGCTTAGCTGAGTAAGATGTCCATCCATAGAGCACAGAGTTGTAGGAGCAGACAGTAAATGAGGGCCACTTGTGATGCGTAAAGGTCAGGAAGACAAAAAGAAGGAACGAGACTTGTGCTAGATTGAGAGCGGTCAGACAAAACAGAAATAAGGAACCATCGCATTTGGAAAGAGAACATGGAAACTGGGCAGGGGTACTGCCAGTGGTGAAAAACTGTCATGACAAAGTGGTGGAAAGGCAGAGGACAAACTGGAGGGAAGATAGCAGAAGACACCAAGAGCAGGTAGGAAACTGTATGCTGTATGGAGCGTGCTCTCTCCTGGCTCTGCGAGCAGACCCGGGGTGCATCCCCCCTCTCCCTTAGCAAGGTTTTACAAATTCTTCTGTCTCCATCCATGTGGCTGCTGATCACAAAGCAGTGGTTCACCTGCTTCTGCTGGTTCTGTTCTTCCCTTAGGTGGCAACGCAGGGTGTTCAGCAATTCAAGAGGTTTTAATGTGATGACTCACACCACATAGAGATATGATGTCCACATTTTAAGCTTGCTTTTTTCCCCTAGATCCAAACTGTGTCAGAAGTGCTTCTTGAAGAGTGGAGATAGACTGCTGTTATTAATTATGATACTGTCTTTAAAGTTTAAACAGATTGCTTTAAACGCTACCTTTCCTGCTTTTTGGGCACATGACCTTGCAGTCTTGCTGATTTTATTTTACTGCAGGTCTGTGTGTGTGTTTGTGCAATATGCAGGTGATTTGATACTACCCAGGCTATAGCTGTGAAATATCCTTTAACAAATTTTATGTAATAATACTAGAATGCCTTCGTAATCACTTTAGGAAGAAAAACCTTGGAAAGTCTCTAATACGACAAGCAGAAGGGTGGGGAGCTGCTGATTTCAGTGAGGACCTAGCAGAAGCTGGCATGGTGGCAATATGCAATCACATACTGGTTATGGATGAAATCTAATCCACTTAAACTAAAATTTAAAATAAATAATAGCAGTGAAGAGAGGAAAGGAATAATGTTGGAAATAGGCTTGTATAAACAACTTCCTTTATAACCAATTTGTATTATTACATTTCAGCTTAACAACAGATATAGTCCAGGTTTTCCTGAATACAGAAACCAGAGTTTTTAAATCAAAACATTAATCGCACTTATTTACTTCTACAGTGACAGTGCACATTTAAACAATGCAACTTTGTTTTCTTTTTCAAAGATTTATTGAAGCAGACAACTGTTAGTGACTCTCAGGAACCATTGAGGGAGTCAGATTCAGAGTCCAAACTTGGTGAGGAACCAGAGGTCTGTTCTGACACTCCCCTGAAAACAGGGAATAATCCCACAGGAGCATCGTTGGTGAGATAAGGAAAGGTAGGGGCAATTCAAGACATAAACAGGTAAGTGACTGTTGTTTTGGGAGTTCTTTCTGAAATTGCACGTTTATTCAGTTTGTGACCCAACACAAGGTTATTTCATAGTATCTTTAAATGGCTTTGAAATATCTGATATCTGATTCGTTATCTATTAGGTAACACAGATGCCCATTATATGCATTGTACTTCTGCTATGACTTTCTTGATTGTTTTGTTTTGATTTGTTGTTCGGCTTCGTTTTTTGGTTTGGTTTTTTTTTTTAGTTTTGGAGAAAAAGATTATTACACTCATTCTTACCATCAAGATTTAATAGTTTGATTTAATCTCTTATGTCTAGACTAGAAACCCTGTGACCTGAGAGTCTGTCTCAGATTCTTGACTGTGGTTTGAAGATCCAACAGTGGCAACAGCTGTGAAGAAATGAGAGGATTGGGAATGAGGTAGGAGGAAGCATAAACAAGATTTTCAAGTTGGGAGACTGTAAACAAAGTTCACCCAGGCACATGGGACTATTGATTCAACAATGCAGCTGTTGCTGAGAACTACCCATCTATTTCTGATGTCTGTCTTTAGGGATAGACATCTTTTCTCTCCCCTTTCTCCCTGCCTTCCCCCTGCTCTTTTGGATATGGAAGGAATGGGTGTTGTTCTTCTTGTAATACCCATAAGTCTGCTGAGCACCACATGAAGGATCTAGGTACGAGTAATTTTTGAGGCCAGGTAAATATGGACAGCTTTGGTGACATGGGTACTGTTAAATTCCCAGAGATACTGCTGCAGGCCTATCATCAGCTTAAGAAACATGCAGGGGGAGGAGCAGGTAAAGTGGCAGGACTAGAATCATCTCCATGGCAATAGACAGATGTTTTCTGCCTGTGCATGCGCAATTTTTTCAAATTGTATTTGAACAGCCTACTAAGGCTTTTTATTCATATTTAAGAAGAAAAAAAAATCACAATATGAATTAATCTGGGAAAAGGTTTCTTGAATGATTGAACAATTGCACTTTTGCAATTGTGCTTTTTTCTTTGTTATTTCACTTGAAAATCTTGCTCCTAGTCTGTAGAACCTTCATTGGAGTAAATAATGTTACTGAAAATTTACTTTTTAAAATAAATGTTGTGGGTGGCAAAAGCTAGATGTTAGAAGCTGACTGGGAAACTGTAAGCATTTGTTGTGCAAACAGATTTGGCTTCAATTGGGCAAGCATAAGTTTGGGTCTACCAAGTAATTTTCAGAATGAGATGTCTTTAGGGAATAGTAAATTCCACTTCTCTCTTAGTGTCACTTTTCTAGGAAAGGTGCTTTTATTCTATAGCAGAGCTCTGCTGAGCACCTCCCATGAAGCTAAGAATTGACTTCAGTAAAGAGCATAATGACTATGTGTCAGATAAGACAATGATGAACAGTGTTTCTTCAAAGAGTGAGAAGGAAACTTGCTTTCCTTCCGTTGACATCAGAAGCAAATCCATAGCCTACAGGACATTTAAAAGTAGATATTCTGTTTTCAAAGGAGGATATTACTGCTAATACAATAATTGCCTCTGGCTAGTTTCCTTTGAATTCCTTTCTAATTTTTATGTTAGACAAGTTAATTATTTCATCATTTAAATCACAAAGTGGTAGAAATCTGCTCCATAACTTGTGAAGTCTGTACTGTAACTTGCTAACATATAAATGTGAACAACCTCTTTTTCTTTCTTGTATGATTAAAAACAGTCCACTCTGTTGGCTAAAGTTTTGCATCAGATGTCTTATTTAGAAATCTCACAGATCCAATTGTCTGATGCAACATGATGGTTTTACATAGTTTTTAAAAAAACACCCCAAACTTGACTTGCATTTTGGATGCCCATCTACATTAATACAAAGTACATACAAGATGCTAATAAGAATACTAGTGTCCCTAAGTGAACTTTGTGTCATCAACTTATTGCAATAATAAATCATAACAAGGTATTACAAAAAAGACCTTATTCAGGCTAACTTTGCTACTCAACATTGATCCTAACATACATTACCTGAAAATCATAAAGAGAAAAGCTTAGCCTTCAGACAATTTTCTGTAGAAAAACATTGAAAGCAAAGTGACAAATAAAGTAATTAAAGTATTTTAAATTTAAATTTTCTTTTCAAAAAACATATGGAAATAAAATAAGCCAATTGCATTTGATATATTATTCAGTCTAATTGGTGTTGCCTAAAGAAAGAACTTCAAATACATTGATTTTTCATACAGCAGAGTATCTGAAGTGTAGTGTTAACAATGAATTTTATAGCTTTGAAATTCTTGTGAGCCATGGCAAAATGAGTGAGAAAGCCTGCTGCTAGAACTGTAACCTTAGAAATATTTGGCATTATATTTCCTTTAGTCACATGCAGGGAGGAGTTACTTTCACTTCCTTCCATATTAGTCCCAGTAAACTTTTAGTGTTTCCTATTCTGATACCTTGAACTGTTTGGACTTAGGCCGGGGGTAATATTTATCTGGTTTAGAGCTTTTTTTGGTGGTTATTAAAAGTTACAGCTTGGATCCTATTGCATGCATTTAATTTGAAGAGATTTCCTTTGTCTCAGGAGCATGCTAGTGGAAAGCTTAGTCATTCTGAGAGTAATGAGGAATTGTATAATCAAATTATATTGTTAACGGTTATGACCCCTAAATTTTGTTGATGAGAATACCTGCTTAACCACAAATGAGTGGTACCAAGTATCCTCCCAATCTTATTTCAGTTTGATAGCTTGGCATGCAGTATCCTTGAAATCAAAAGATTCTGAGAAGGTTTTAGATGGTTTAGTATCAGAACAATATTTCAGTGTTTTACCTGGAAAGGAAGAGGGCTGTATTCTGACCCTCTTCTAGGGACTATGTAATTATGCATTGTGCTTTGCTATATTTGGATTAAACAGACAGTTCTGTGTCTCACAGTCCAGGTGCTGTTTTTATATTTGTGTTGCTTGCATAACACTGCGTCCTGCTTTCTCTTTATTTTTAAGATATTTTTTATCTGATTATAAAGATTGATCTAGATGTATAGAAGATCGGCATGCAACACTGATGATTTCACTATATTCGCTGGCATAGCCCTCTTCAGAGGTAGGAGTTTGAACCCAGATCACCGATAACCTGGAAAAAACATCCAACTGGAGGCAAAACACAAGTGAGCTTTGGGGAAAACTGATCTTTTCAGTGGTAGGTGAGCTCAGGGGACACTGCCAGAGAATGCTCAGTCTGAGGTGTTCATTAAGGTTAGACACAAAAGATTCACAGGCATGCTTAGCCCTCAAAACCTTGGGGTATTTCTGTGGCAGCGCACAACACTTCAGGTGGCTGGGAAGATTTACTAAGGAAAACACAACTGTCTGTGGGGCTGGTCATAGATTCTGAGGACTCACTTTGAATTTTAAAGCCATAAAATCATAGAATGCTTTCAGTTGAAAGAGACCTTTAAATGCCATCTAGTCCAACACTCTGGCAATGAGCAGGGACATCTTCCACTCAGCCAGGTTTCTCAGAGCCCAGTCCAACCTGACCTTGAACACTGCCAGGTAGGAGGCATCTACCACCTCTCTGGGCAACCTATTCCAGTCCCTCACCATCCTCAGTATAAAAAATTTCTTCCTTATATATAGTCTAAATCTACCCTCTTTTAGATAAAAACCATTCCCCCTTGTCCTATCACTTCATGGCCTTGCAAAAAGTCCCTCTCCAGCTTTCCTATAGACCCCTTTAGGTGCTGCAATGTTGCAAGCAGGTCTCCCCAGAACCTTCTCTTCTCCAGGCTGAACAGCCCCAGCTCTCCCAGCCTTTCCTCACAGCAGAGGGGTTCCAGCCCTCGGATCATTGCTGGGGCCTCCTCTGGCCCCACGCCAACAGCTCCAGGTCTGTCCTGTGCTGAGGGCTCCAGAGCTGGACGCAGGACTCCTGGGGCTTCTCAGCAGAGCAGAGCAGAGGGGAAGAATCCCCTCCCTCGCCCTGTGCCCACGCTGCTGGGGATGCAGCCCGGGGTAATGGTCTCCTGGGGCTGTATATGGTATGATGACATTATTCACAGCCCCTTGTTGTGAGCTACGCTTCATGTAATGGTTTAGCCTGTTTAGAGTATAAAACGGTGGTCATCTCTCCTGTTCTATTTCCCTTAATGTACAAATTCATCCCAAATGTTGGGCAACATACCCACAACTGTTCATGCAAGTAAAATGGAAGAAGAATATGCCATCAAGTCTTTTGTTGACTGTTAATACATGGGATGGCCCAAGTGTTGCTTCCAGCTCAGTGAGGCTCAGAGGTGCTGATGGGTAGGAGCTAGGGACATGGGCTGTTTGATGCTCCTCCAGGTTCAATTCTCTTCCCTAAAGCAACTGTCCCTGGCCATGGCCATGTGTTGGGTTTGGGCTCCTTGGATCTTTGGCCAGGGTCAGCATGTCTGCTTTTACATTTTGATCCTACCTATGTTTTCGTGTCTCTCAGGATTTGGATTTTTGCTTCACCTGTTACATTAGTTACATTAGTTCATTGTCAGATAGCTCGCTTGGGAAGAAGACATCAGGAATAGATTCTGGCGGTCCTGTTGGCTAGGAAGAACGTTAATTTTCAGATGGTTCTACACACTGCTTATTGATTTCCATCTTACTCCTTATGATACCAATTTTGTATGACTTCTTCACATTTATTATTTTATAGACACAAGTTTAGATGGAATAATTTATTTTTTGTATGCATCCTTCTGATTTTTTTATACAGTTATGATTACTCCCTTCTTCAGTCAATAATGAATATACACATTAAATCAGAAATTTACTGTAAGACTTTATAATCCCTTTGAGTAATTCAGCACAATCTTGCAAGTGCAGATTATGCCTCTGCTGGATATAATGGTGGAAGTGATAAATTTCATAATGAAATTATTTTTGTCATGGCCCTCCTAAAGGTAGCATAATCGTCTAAGTGTCAGATGCCAGAATGGTTTCTTTGCAGAATAAAAATGATGAGTGAAGCAACCTCCTGTTCCACAAATATCATTAGACTTACCCAACGTCTCATAGGACTGAACAGCATTATGTTGGTCAGTCTGACTTGCAAGATTCCTGTCTTATGGGTTTAAACTTGTTTTCAGTTTACCAGGGGAAATATATCACAGGAGTACATGTGAGTCAGCATCTCAGCTGGCTAAGCCCAGTGTGTTAAGGACCCAACAGTGTATTTCTTGCAAAACATCTTCATTTCAATATGTGTGTAAAGGATGAAACACTTATTCATATGTTTTAAAAAGGAAAGTAAAAAGGGTGAGGCTTTTCTTGGTTTGTTGTTTTGCTTTGTTTTCTTCCAAAAAAGTGTATGTGACAGTGCAACTGGTTTAGGAAATGGCACTAATGCTCATTCAAAAATGCTTCTGTGGGGATTTAGTGCGGATAGAGCATGCAGGAAACTTGTAGGCTGAAGAGGACTGCTCCATACATGCATTTGCATCTCATTTTATATTGGAAGTGACACAGTGTAATACAGCTTTTCCATGCTGCAAGCGAAAACAAAACCAGAACAAAATGGTACAAAACGCTGTGGCTGACCTGATGAGTTTCGAGCTGCAGCATAATTCTGCTAAGCTTAGAACGTCCTCTGGCAAGTCTCAGCTCTCATGCTGTCATCAGTCGGAGGGCTGCTGAAAATTAAATGGATTAGGCAAAGCTAGCTGGTCCTCACCAGTGGGGCATGTGATGCCTTCTCCTGCTCTGTTGTTCAGGCTGAGGAGGCATAGCTGGGGGTGGGGGAAGAGAAGTGCAGCAGGAGACTGCGATAAAAACTGAGGAGATTGCTGGTGGTCTCTAGGACTTTCTTTGAACTATGCTTAACCCTGGGGTCAGTGGGTCAGTTATTATGCCCTGGTGCTGAATGGCAGATCAGCAGAGTCGTGCGTGGGTCGAGGGGGAAGGATAGGGGTGGCACATTTGGGGAGTTTTCTCCAAGTTTTGTTTACAGTGCATGAGGCAGTGTGAAATGAAGAGCTGCTTTACCGGAAGCCACCTCATCCAGCAGCACAGCAGGACCTTTTCTCAAGCAGGGTAAATTAGCTCACTTGGAGATGGATGTCACGCAGCTGGATCGCTTCCAGTTCTAGTTGGGTTAGGGCTTGATGTGCTGCCTTATGCCATGTATGCATGTCAACAGGGACCTACAAACTACAAAGTAACTGGGAAACTGGAGAACAGTTTTTGGTCTGTGCCAAAAAAATGGTGAAGGATCAGTTTACTAAGCTTCAGGATACGTATACACTAGGGGCTCAGGATTCTCTGACCTCCCTTCTGACATGCAGCTCTTTGGGAACCTGATCAGTTGAAGTGCACGTGCGAAGTGACAGGCAGCCGTGCGTAACCCGTTCCCAGGGCTCACATGTCAGGTGTCCCGGTGCAGTGCACTGGACTCCTCGGAGCACACTGACTACCAACTCACATGGACTTCTCCCTGGCTCTTTCCAGTGAAAAGCCTCCCAGTAGCCTCTCCCAGAGAGGTATTAGGAACACAGCATCCTTAGTTTACCTTCCTTTTTGCAGACGTTGAAAGGCAGTGTCAGTAAGAAGCGACGGAGGGCTGTGGTGCCATGTAGTGATCTCATACCGTGTGACAGCAGCTGGAGCACAGCCATCAGGCTCCGGCTCCTGCCCGGGTCACCCACTCTGCTGGAGATGCCAGGAGGTCAGCACTCCCACCATCTGCTGATAAAGGGCTACTGCAGGCAAGATACAGATTTACAGTGTGTCCGCTAACCTAATAGCTACTGGTGGGCTTACCCCCACGAATCTCTCTAATCCCTTTTAAAACTGCTCATGCTCCTGGTCTTCGCGACATCCTGTGCCAGTGAGTGCCACAAATAAAACACACTGTATAACAGAACTTGAACAAACAATTCTTGCCTTTGGGTTTTTTTTAGCTTTTCTGAAAAGTTTTAAGTTTTGTCTTGGTAAATTCACGAGGTGCCCTCTATCTCTTATGACTTCATAGATTTATGACTCGTCCCTCATCAACTACTTCTCTCCCTGTAGTTTGACAGCAAAAATTTATAGCAAAATATTAACTATAATTTACCCATCATTGAATTAGCATTAGTAACTGGATTAGCAATTAAAAAAGATTATTTTTATCTTTTAAGGAAGCTTTTTGCATTATCATTTTTTCTGCAAGGAGCTTTCCACATACTTGTCAGGTTAAGTAATTTTCTGAGGACTTAAGAATGCACTTCTAAAGCATCCGTTCTGAGCTATTCCAGAGTTCATTCTGTAGCTTATAAATATTTTGTCTTACCTTCCAGCTTTTGCTTCCACTAGAAGTTTAAAAAAAAGTGTAAGACATGCCAAGATCTTCCATTACAAAGTTAGTACTAGCAATCCTCTACATTGATCATTGTCATCACTCCTAAACAACTCATAGTAAATGACGAAAGCAAAAAACCTTTTTGACGCATTTCACTTTGCAATACTTTGAAGATGCTGCTTTTCTGATAAGAAAGAAGAAGCCAGGTATTCTTGTTCACACTGGTTCTTAGCTGCAGAGGCCCTTTCCTGTGCAACAGTGTGTGCTTCGGTAAAGCAAAGCAAGGTGGCAGGTAGAGAAACCGGGTATTTTATGTAATGGCATCTTGTATTCAAACTTGCCGGCACATGAGCTGTAGGACAGCTGTCTGAAAAATAAGTGTAATTCATATTTAGCAAAAAAAAGGTAAGTGGAAACATGCAAACATTTTTCCTTGCTTTTTGTCCATAACAAGAGGCAAGAAGAGATTCCCTTTTTTCCCATGCACCAGAAAATAAAAGCGAAAAATATCCCAGTATTTTCACCATAATCTTAAAAAAAACCAAAAAAAGACATGCAAAGTTGGAAAGCCAATATTTACTGTCTTTTTTTAAAAATGCCCTATTAAAATCATTTTGGGATGCTCAAGGAATAGAACTCCACAACTTTATGTAGGTAGACACAAGGAGAACCTGAGGTCAACCAACAGGCAGCAGACCTGCTGAAACAAGGGCTTTATCATTGCCTAAATCAGTTCACACCACTTACTCAGTGAAACCATATATCTAGGTACAGAAAATAATTTTTTTTTATAATGCAAGGGGAAACATGCTTTCTTTAATGAAGAAAACAAGAAATGCCATCATTTGGCATTAAAACTTTCTGCATTTTCCCTCAGATCCAAAGAGTATTTCTTCCTGTCATTCTCTTTGACAATTTTTCCTTGGGCTGATGTTTCATAATTACATCACCAAGGGAGAAAAACAGCCTCATAAACCTTTTTTTTCTTTTTAGTTTTGTTCAGGAGGAACGTCCTTTAAGGGATCATCTGCTGAAAATAGATTATATTTTTTAGAGAAATGGCATGAAGTATTTAAAAAGTAAAGTAAACACAACAAACCATAGATCGCTATCTTCCTGCTATATACATTTTTCACACTTATTGTTGTGCTGTTTTGGAGAAGAAAAATTTAAGTTTTCTGAAATTAGTAAGACTTGCGGTGAACTGGGATCTCAAAAGCTGCCCTCTGTTTTCCGTGTTCTGGGTTCTGTTTGGTTAAATATGCTGCCTTTTCTGTTGTGCATGAATATGACCACCTTCAATAGCTTGAGACCTCTCCCATGCTGTTCCCTGAGCTGTTCCAGAAGATTTAAGAGCAGACTCGGAGTCTGTGTTGTACACTCATTGGGTCTTGCACGTTAGTGGGGATGTTTGGGCCTTTTAGTTTCATAGTGATTGCCTTCTTACGCAGCATGAAGGCCACATGAAAAAGGATGTAGTAAACAAGTGCTCGTTGCATTTTTCTGGCTTGGTCTATTCCCTCTATTCCCATGAAACAGTGTGACTCCTGATGCTGATGTTCCAACATAGGGTCACTTCTGCATCTTCTTCTTGGAGCAACTCTTGGGGGGGAGTTGAACTGGAAGACTGAGAAAGACCTGAATGTACATATCTGAACTGAAAGGGTGGTGTGTGAATTAATGTTAAGGACATTAGAAAAAGAGTGATAGAAAACATACACGAGGCTTCTGGCTGGATCTCGCCACTACCTCCAACAAATAAGCTCAAGCTGTGAATTTGACCCATATTTCAACCCCCTAACAGTCCAGAGGTCTTTAGCTCTAAGTATTCCATTTGGGCTATTTCAAAGAGAGAAGTAAACTGTAAAACTTTAGATTTAGGCTAAAGTTTAAATCTAAACAGTCCCAGAGTTGAATGGCGTTTGAATTGGGAGTTATAGCTGGGAGCCAGCATTCACCCACAAATATGATTTCACTCATCATATGACACAAAAACATAAGATACAGATGAGAAAGAAGCTGCAGTTAAATGAGAAAGAGATCTGTTGCTAACTCTAATGAAATTAAAAGAATATGGGTGCAAGCCAGCAAATGTATTCTATTGTGCGAAAAAAATGTTTAATTTCCCATTTGTGATAGCACTGAGAAACTAAATAGGGCTATGGTATGAATGTTTCTTCATGCAGAACTTCTTGCTGAGAGCCGGCAACATATGAAACTTTCTTACTCTAGGCTGCTTGCCTAAAATCTTCTACTCCTACTCCCTCTGACCTGATACTGCAGTAGCCCTTTCGAAGACTGTCAGATATGCCTTAAAAAAAAGAAAGTCAGAAAGAAAATTACTATTATTTTTGTACTTACTTGTATTTAAGATGTCAGCCATAATATGTGGACATGCTGCAATAAAAGGCGTGTATCCATTTTAGTAGTGGGTGCTGTGTAGTATAAGCTCTTGAAGGTCAGATGTAGAAATGTTTGTTCTAAATATAAACATTGTTGGACTTGTATATCAGTAATTTTTAAGTAGCAGAGATTTACCTAGCCTACATAAACAAGATACACATTTTCAGGCCACAGCTGAGAACGAAGTATGATCTTTACCCCACTTTTTTTTCCTACTGTTCTCCCCCTCCCTCCCTCTCTCCCGCCATATCATTTATTCCTTTTTTTTTTTTAACCAGTGATTATGAACTACTGGACTTGGTCCTTTGCAGGGTTAAAAGTGTAGCTTTCCTCATATTTCTGAACTTTCTTCCATAAAAATCTTAGGAAGATAATCTCTAATTTCACTTCCTCAGCACAAAAAGTAAAACATCTGGTTGTCTTAGTTTCCCACCCCAGCAGCTGACTTTCAAGAGAGCAAGTAAGCAATGACATGCTTGAGATTAAAAAACAAAAATCTGCTATGTACATGTTGGCATGGGAGAACAGCAGTGTGATGGAGGAAAGCATACAAGTTTCTATAGCACTCATAATTACAGAGCATAGATAACAGCCCGCACTTGACACATTACTATGTCCTGGCCCCTGCTCTATTTTTTCTGGCCATTGTCAACGGAAAGTTGATGGAAACAGCTGGTTGGGGATTCCCCTGAAATGAATATAACCAGCTGCTGCATGCTGGTTCTTGCTTCCCCCTTTCTCACATACACATACTTTCAACAAGTGTCTGGGACAAGAGAAGGTTCTGCAATGGGTACAGTTATGACAAGCAGAGCAATCAGGAGGGGCTTTCAGCAGGACTCAGGTTAGAGCACTCTGGAAATAACTCTTTCAGTGTCAGCTTGCTTTAATACCATCCATAATGGCCTTAAGAATAGGGAAGCTGGGGAAAGAGGCTCTGCGTGCTTCAATTTCTTGTCATCAGGTAGTGTCCAGCCCCAGTAGAGGATATGACTTTAATTTATACCCTTCATTTGTTCCACTTACTTGCACAGTGAGAGTGAGCCTTTTTCCTTTTTATATTCATTTTCCAGGTTCCCTTCAATGGCTAATACTATTATGATGACAGTTGTAAGGGGATATTCTGCCTGCTTCAACTTGCTTGTTCCTGATAGTGCTCAGCCAGGACAAGCCATTCTTTACCTGTGTGGAGTACCTTTAAGACAGAAATTAAGGGCAGTGGTGGAGGAGAGGTGTTGGTGTCTTCCAGTTTTTGTGCAATGGCTTTAATTTTAAAGACACCAAATTGGGATCCTCTCAGTAATCTCTCGTGACCTCATTGACAAATGTCTCGGAATATACTTATGGTGACATTCTACTATTCCTGGTTCTCCACAGAAAGCCTGGCTGCTTCAAGAACCTACACTGGGTTTCTGTATGGAAGTCAATCTCCTGGAGAGGGCTGGAGAATTCATAGGGTAAAAGGCTAATTATTCAGGCTGGAAGGGACCTCTGGGCCAACATCCTGCCCAAAACAGGGCCAGCTCTGAGGTCAGACCAGTTTGCTCAGGGCTTTTTCCAGACAGGTCCTGAAAACCTCCAAGGCTGGAGATGGCATGGGTGCTTCAGGCAGCCTGTTCCAAAGCTTGACTGCCTTCACAGCAAAGATGTCACTCCCTATTTCAGGCTGAATCTCTCCTGTCTGAATTTGCATGTGTTGCCTCCCATCCTGCCAACACTGTGAAGAAGCCTGCTCAGTCTGACGGACAGCCTCCTTGTAGGCACTGAGGAGCTGCTTTCAGGCTCCCTGGAAGCTGTCCCTTCTCCAGGCCGAAAAACCACAGCTCTCAGGCTCAGCAAGTGCTCCAGCCACTGACCATCTTGGCTGGATTGGTTCAAGCCAATCAATGCCTTATGCTGGGGGACCCAAAACTACGTGCAGTGTGCTAGGTAAAAGACAGTCAGCTGCTCTCTCCCTGTCTACAAAGCTGGTCGTTTTACTGCAGAAGTCAATCAGGCCGGTCAGGAATTATTTGCTTGTGGTAAGTCCATGCTGGCTGCTCCAAACATCCACTTTCTACTTCCTATGCCCAGAACTGTTCTCTGAGAAGACTTGCACTGGGATTTCACCATGGATCAAAGGCTGACCATCTTATAGCTTCCCAGATAGTCCTTCTGGTCTTTCTTGAAGACGAGTGCAAGATTTGCTATTCTCCACTCAGTAGGGACCTCTCCCAAAATCCACAAGCTTTTAAACACAATAGAGTGTTCACCTCCATGAATGTGCCCGCTATTATCCACCCTTTCTCTAGTTTCTCCATTCATTACTTATGTGATAACACAAGAATTAATAAAGGGGGAGGAGCTGGTCTTTCTGTTCCACAATACAGTCAGAACATCATGCATTTATCCTTCATGAAACTACTTATTTCAAGACTGTTGAGTGACACTAGGAATAAATTTGTCTACCCTGCTCTGGCTTATTTCCTTATCTTGCTTATATATGTGATAATTCAGTCACTCTGGCATTCTACAGGCTCCATGAAATGCCAAGCAAATAATTTATTCATTGTTTTGCTCTTCCTGCTTTCCTGCATGAATGGTTTCTTAAATATAAAAATGTAACTTAGAGGTTTATCTGCTTTTGCACAGATTTCTGCAGGCTCTTACTACTATGGCTGACAGCGTTAGCAGTGACAATAAGATTATCACTAATGATTTGGTAGTTTTATCATTATGCGTCTTCCTAGATTTGCTAATACATGCCTGATACCACCTTTGTTCTGCACAACTAACTTAGAATGTAGCAAAAATCTATTTTAATATCGGAGATTTTCTGTTTATTTGTATGTTTCCTTGCTTTTGATAAAAACAACAGGTTACCATCTGTCTGAAAGGGAAACAGCAATTAGCTATGCTAATTACTAGCTGAGCTGGAAAGTTTTGTTTTTCTCATCATTCCACCATTTTCAATGTACAGAGTGAGTATGGTGACACGAACGCTGTCTCTTTCCAGTCAATACAAATGATTGATTTATGCATTCATGTGAGAGATGCAGCATAATGCTGATACTGTAATAAATTCACAATAATTTATATTTAACGAAAAAGGTACGAGCATATGAAAAATTTTGAGGGACTTGCATTGGGGATTTACAGCATGTTTGATACACCCTGGTAACTGCTGTTAGGCATGTTCTTACCTTGAAATAGCATATACTTCATATGAAGTACTTCACTCTGCACTAAAAGTCGCATTACTGTAGGATAGGAAGATACATTCAGTCATCAGCTGGCAGGCTGAAAAAAGGTTTAGCCTTCTTCTTTGTCTATATTCACAGGTGTGCCATGCAAAGAATGCCCAGGTATAACAGAAGAATGTCTGCTACACCACCTCTCATCTGTGCTACATTTGTCGGTACATTGAAAAGCTAACTTTCTCAATGACCTGTATTTTCTATTAGCAGAACAAGAAAAAACAGCTTAGACCCTATGAGAGAGCACTGCAAGAGCATCCTGACAGCTCTGATAGTTTGTGCTGCCATGAAAATGAAATGGATGCACATTTCTGAAGACAGCAAATTCCTAAAGTAAATAAAGCAGCTGCTGACCGAACACAAAGGACAATACTCATTACAGCTGAGTAGAAGAAGTGTGACTCATCTCACACCTTGGACTGAAACATCGTCTTGCTCAGAGTAGCAAATATTTGATTCGGATCTTACTTAATTTTTTTTGTCACTGCTGTGTACCTTTAGCTTTCTGATTTGGAATAAAAACTCAAGACTAAGCACCAAAACATGTCATAAAGGCTGTTCTCTGAACACCTTTTGCAAAACCAGAAGTTAAAAACTCTGTGTTTATTATATTCCGGTAGGCTAAAAACCTTTGCATATTATGAATGTTTTGGCTGAGTTTGCCTGGGCAACAAAACTCTCAGTGCTGATCTAAGCCAGCTTGTCAGTTCTATTGTGATTTTCCCATCTCTAATGATAGCATGAGTAGACAGACTAGCATAAAACAGGTTTAAATCCTCTTAAGCTGTAAAAGGAAAGGAACACAAGGATGTCTGGGCTGGTTTCTTCGTCAGAGACAGAAGGTACACAACCACCACGCAGCAAACATCTGGACTGCATCAAACTATCTGGGTGGAGAGGGCAAATGTCTTTGCTGAAGTCTTTCATAAAAGATCAAATGTCTGCCTGCTTTTTCAAATCAGTCGCATTAAGATGCCTTGATTTTATATTTGCAATTAGTTTGAAAGCTTAAGTTACTAATTTTTTGGCATGGCTGTCAAACACTGATTTCATTTTGCAAAAACAAACAAAAAAAAAGAGGTTTCAATATTTTATTTTCATTTTAAAGCAGAATTAAATCTAAACTTCTTGAATATCCTGTTGTGGAAAAGCAAGTTAGTGCAACAACCACAAAGATGTGCAGCGATCATGAGCATTTTACAGGTGGAACAAATGCAGGTAGAAAGAAACTGAGTGATTTCATTTCCGTAAATAAGTGGGGTTTGACCATCTCTCTCCTGCCCTCAGAATTACACTTCCTCACACTTCTGCTCACTGCTGGTCTCTTCCATGATGTGATCGGAGATTTCACCCGGTGTGGTTTTAGCTGGGGCGGTGTGGGTTGGCAGGCAGCTGTGCCAGGGCAGAGAAGAGCAAATCCTGACGTTGCGCGGCATGCGAGGTGGGAGTGACGTCCTGAGACACATCCTTGGCTGCTCCCTTCCTCTCTGCGCCAAGGACATTTCAAGGGCACAGCCTGGCCATCCCAACAGAGGAAGCACCCAAGACAGTACGGCTTTCTACTGATGGTGAACATCATCACCAGAGTGAGCTGCGGCAAAATAAACAATCTGCCCAAGATTAGTCTGCCGAGACCTGATGATTTTTCTTTTCCTGACCTGAAGACGCCTATTTCTGTACCCTATGCACCAGAGGACGCTTTCCCTGATTTTCTCAAATAAATTGAATGCTTACAATAAAATTTCTCCAGGTCTGCCTGCTGCTGTGTGGGTGGAAGTACTGACTCTGAAACAAAATGAGTTCCCAGCTGCAAGGAGGCGTTGTTGGCTCCTTCAGGAGCATCTAAAAGCAAGAGAGTAAGAGGTCTGCCTGGCCATGCTTCCTGCGTGACCTTGGGTTGAGATGCTTAATCTCCAAGAGTTTCCGTTCCCCTCCCTTCTGCCCCCAGTAAAACAGGGATAATAATAGCTGCCGGTATCGTTGGGGTGGTGTGAGGATTAATAAGCTAATGCCTGTGAGGCTCTCAGGCACCCTGCTGACAAGGGCTGCCTGAGTGCCGTGACAGAGCGCAGGAGCTCACAGGGAAAGAGTTGTTCACTCTCCAGTGTTGATTAGGGGGGAAAAAAAGACCATGAGAGCAGGAGAGGGAAGAAAACAGCCATAAAAGTTGAAGCAGCTGCAGCGGGTGAGCTGCAGTGCCCAGAAAAGCTAGGAAATAGCTTGTTTGACTACGGTGTCATTCTCACCGACAGCACGTGCCTGTGTGCTACACAAATGAGTACTTTTTGCTTGTTTTATTGTTTGTAAACTTCATTCCACACCCACGAGGACACCTAGGTGTCTTCTGCATGCCAGCATGCCATCCTGCACGAGACTGGAGCAATTCAAGGCAGTTCATCCACGGCAGAGGAGGAGGCGGGGGAAAGAGATGGGGTAGCAGAAGAGAAGGAAACCAGAACCATGTGCTAGTTTGTAGCAGCAAGGAAGCCTGTACTCCCCCTATGTTTGTGCTTGTGAGTGCCCAGTTAGTCATGAAGGATGGCATAGCTGGTTTTTGTGGATGCTGAGAGGGTATCAGTGTAAGCTTAGGTCGGGCCAGACCTGAATTAGAGGCTGTGATTCCTAGAGGCATGCTCATGTAACTTTTGTAGACGCACTGTGCTTTTCCTTATTTCTTTTGATGATTACATTATTTTGGTTTGAGGTATTTTTTCTTCTTCTTTTCTCCCCAGCAACTGATCACAGAATCACAGAATCACAGAATCACAGAATAGTAGGGGTTGGAAGGGACCTCTGTGGGTCATCTAGTCCAACACCCCTGCCGAATCAGCCGAAGCAGGCTGCAGAGGACCTTGTCCAGGCGGGTCTTGAATATCTCCAGAGAGGGAGACTCCACAACCTCCCTGGGCAGCCTGTTCCAGTGCTCCGTCACCCTCAGAGGGAA
>Ga0065711_1003717_pt1 | contig 26697 bp, 9 predicted proteins | sample Hoacrofraction12_FD_59098 | JGI IMG/M metagenome (GOLD analysis project Ga0065711, IMG submission 59098) | Hoatzin crop microbial communities from Cojedes, Venezuela - Epithelial fraction 12 v2 (version 2) | ecosystem: Host-associated > Birds > Digestive system > Esophagus > Crop | place... | reverse complement strand
CAGTCCCCTCATCATCCTCGTAGCCCTCCGCTGGACTCTCTCCAGTAGCTCTTCATCTTTCTTGAACTGGGGAGCCCAGAACTGGACACAGTACTCCAGATGGGGCCTCACCAGGGCAGAGTAGAGGGGGAGAAGAACCTCCCTCGACCTGCTGGCCACACTTGTATTGATGCATGCCAGGATCCCACTGGCCTTCTTAGCAACAAGGGCACACTGCTGGCTCGTGATTCGTCCCACCAAGTTTCAGCAAGGGCAATCAGGTCATAGCTTTCTAGCAGCATGGTAGCTTCCAGCTCCTCTTGTTTGTTTCCCACGCTGTGTGCTTTCGTGTAGAGGCATTTCATCTGGATTGTCGGCTGTTGTCACCTTCATAGTGGAACACCCCTTTTTTCCTTTTGAGTGTTTCCTTGTTGGCTCCTACTAGCTCAGAAGCTCCCAGCTCACCTCCACAAGACTTCAACAAGACTTTATGAAGACTGTTTTGTGTGTGTAATCCTCTACAACAGGTTATGCTTCATTATCCTTCTGTCTCATATTGAAAAAGCCCGCACCAAATCTCTTAAAAACAACTAATAGAGATTTGGAGCTCCTCACTCTGACACTAAAAGGCCATCACCTATGACACATATGTAACTTAAACATCTGGCTTACCCACAGTGTAACACGGACACTAATTACCTTTGAGAAGCAAGGGAAGGGGAGAGTTGAAATACAGACATTCGGAACCTGGTATTTTTACGGATAAGAACCCTTTATTACCACAATTCTCTGAAAGGCATAATGTATTCCTTGTATATCCTTGTAGCACTATTCTACACTGTAAACACTCTTCCACAAGGAAGCACAACAGATAGCTATGCTCACGATGCAAGGATACCATGCATCTTTTGACCTGGAAGGGCATCCTAATGTGAATGAATTTTACCAAATGGGAGATGAATACTGGCAAAACTCTTCTAATAAAGCTGCATAGCATTGGCATAGCCCACATTTCAATTTGAAACAACAATAATGAAGTCGCATCACTGCTGGTATTCAGAATCACCTTGCATCATTGTCTTCAGTTCTAGCTGCTCACTCTCACATGGATGTAATCACTGATTGATCATACAAGGCCAATAAGGACTAGACACAATCTGCCTGAAATACCAAAATACTAGAGTGCTAATTTCTTTCCAGAAAAAGACTAGAGAGACAGTAAAACTGATTTTTCAGTTTTACTATGTATCAATTGAATACAATGTAGAATCTTTTCCTAAAAATGTAAAAACATAAAGAGTACTCAAATTCCTTCCACATGTAATAAAAGTACATTCTCATTTTCCACATGGGTTTCATTTTTTCAGCAAATACAATCTTAGGATGCAAATATCTCTCTGCTATAAAAACTTTAAAGATAAGAACTGCTTACTGCTGTTGAGCCAGAAGAGCATACCAACTGGTACATCTGTCAAATTCAAATCATTGCATGTATAAACAGAATCATTAACATTTCTAACTATTATCCTTCTACTAAATGCATTTTCTGTACATATGAACTTATCAAGTCAAAATAATTTTTAAAACCCATAGCCTTACTATAGATAAAATTCCTTCCTGTAGCTCTGTTTTTCTTACTTAAAGAATAACTGCTATCTATCATCGCTGAAATTGTGCCCAGAGGCTCAGAAAGCTCTTTTACATGCTAGCTTTATGACGCTCTTTTCACTCCTTGGCAATAAGTCGTTACAGCTTCACAACTGTTTCTGCTCTTGTTCTCCGGGAAGTTCTTGCCAGACATTTTGGGTTAACACCACAATAGAAGGACTCTCTGCAAGTCTTTTTGACATCAAAAGTTATAAGATATATATGAATGCACATAGTTACTAAGACTACTCAGTGCAACATGCACAAACACAGGACTACCAGTCAAACTCAAATAATTTCTTGTTCATTTAAGCTGCACAGATATAAAAAAAACTTTGAATTTATTGTATATCAGACAAAAAAGTATTTCTCATCTGGAACCTGCCATCTAAACAGGAATACTCACCCTGCTGCAACTGCAGGAGGGATGACCAGTATGAGTTTAAGTTGTGCTTCACGCAGAGCTTCAGAAAGGTGAATAAGCAAGTGAATCAACTCCCTGAAATACAAATATATTGTTGAGAGAAGGGCAGTAAAACTGGTGCTATATACTGGCAAGAGCAAGTTAACAAGTAACAGCAGAAATAATTGAAAACATGCAGCTGGCAAGAGAGCCAAGCAGAGTTTGTAGTGAACAACCACAGCAGAAAAAAAGAAAAAAAAAAAAAAAGAAGACTGATCTGAGGTTTGCTCATTTCCAGGACTAACAACACTTCACTGCTGAAGACAGCCTAAGTTTTACTGGAACAGGTGATCACCTTGGGGCTAAAATGTTTCCTAGTTTTATTTTTATCTAACTATCCATTGTTAGCATGTAAAACCAGCATATCTTATCAGAGCAGGTCATCTCTTGAGGTCATATTCACGAGAAAGAATTAGATCAATAGAAGAACTAAACACTGTTCTGAAACAAGCAGCTGTTGAATAGATTCAAGTTGCCACTGTATTACTACAAATGACATCTGATTTTTTCAGAACGAAGTCAACTTCTGAATTTACCCACTGCCGGGGTGGATCCACAAAGGCAGTCAGACAGATGATATTAGCACAGAATTCTAGATTTGTTCAGAACTATGCTTACACTTGAACCGAGTAGAAAGCAACTTCATGACCCATCCCGGTAGGCTACAAGTGCTAAAGTAGGAAAGGCAAGATATACATAAGCAATCACCCAAGTTGTTTGCTCCACTTAAACTGAATTAGACCTGAACTCTCAGAAGCGACTTTGGTACTCCCAAGGCAGTACCATCCTAGAGATACTCCCCTGAAATCAATGATCTTCCAATATAATTGCCCATCACAATAATGATGCTTGACTTGCGCCATGTAGACACTATCCAAAGCTAACCAAATATTTTAATTTTTGCTGAAATGGTTGATGCCTGGTAAAAACTTCCTAAGTATGCCACAAAAGCCATTACTCTCAAAATCCTGGCAAACCAACAAAGCAAGTTTTATCACTTTCCCAATACCATCAACATTTTGTGCTTACAATTTGAGAGCTGGCTATGCTGAACAGCACTTGACAATGAACTGTCACACTGCCACCATATATTTCTCTTCTGGGCCAAGACATGAGATTACAGGAATCAGCTTTCAGTCAGTCTGCAGCATGTACTTCTACTACTCTTGCTCTGGGAAAGTAACAGCTTTCCCTCCCATTTCCTTATTATATGCATTTCACATTAAGAGTGTCAGTATTCAGACAAATCAATTATAGCAAAGAAGAATCCTCTTCCATAGGAATGTATTAAAACATCACAACACTAAACTAAACATACAGTTATTGACTCCAACATACACATCATGGCACCCACATGACAGTCTTACAAAAAAAAAACCAAACTATAATTGGTATTAAAACTACCGAAGCCTTCTTTCCCACTGATTTGTGTCTCTTGGCTAAGTGACCTTTTTAACTAATTATGCCCAAACTGCAGTATGAGTGCACCCTTTAGCAGACATCAGAGATCCTACACATCAGATAAAGTTGACCAAAGAATCAATTCCTGTGGCATTGAGATTATTCTACACCGTTCATCAGCATGGATCTCTCTTCTCTGCTTGGCTGCCTTTGTTAGCTGTAGGAACTCTGAGACCTCTACACCATTCAAAACATTTGTTGACTTTAAATTTAATTATTTAGAAGGTGAGGGGACAGAAGGAGGGGCAGCATAGGACAAAAGAACCTAACATAGGTGCAGAGCAAGGTAACACCTTTTTCATTGAGAAACAAGGCTAAAACCCTCGCTCCCACTCTACACCTTCACATACCTGCCTCAAATCCTAAAATTTTGCTATCCAGATAGCAATGCTTTGAAGCATAAGAAAAAAGCAGTTGGGATTATTCTGAATTTTTCTCTTCACTGGATCTGGTTCAAATGAATAATCAATTCAAGGTTTCCCCCTTCCTCAGCAATGTCAGACACCGGTGGTTAGCCAGCAGAGGTAAAAACGTATCCACAAAAGCAGCGACGCACCCACAAAAAAAGTGATTGCACAAAAGCAGTCATATTTTAAAACTTGAAAGGCATACAGCGCAGAACCACAACCTACAACCCTCAACGAAGGACAAGAGGTTTGTGGCCTGATAAAGGGACAGGAGTGCAGTCTGGATTGCTGGTGTTACTTTGTAGCTAGCAAACAGGACTAACTCAAAACAGCCTCCATTAAACAGCCACTTCTTCTCCCAGATTTAGCTTCAGCTGAGGACATCAGGGAGAAAAGGGGCAGCTGGACAACTGCAAATTCTTGCTCAAGAAATCCAGATTAACTTCTACTCACAAACCTGTCAAGACAGGTCTTGGGGCCCTGAAAACTGCCTAGCAAATCAGAGAGGATTAACGGTTAAAGACTTATTTTAGGCTCAGTTCCATTCGTCAGCCAAGACAGATTATGTAAATCAAATGTGCACTTTTCCCCTCTCCCCCAAACAGCAATAGCAGAATGCTCATTTATTCTGTGCTATAAATTAAAACTCTACTGTGCTCCAACAGTGCTTTACAGTGTTTTAAATACAATACTCTCCCACATTACCATTGGTAATTTTGAAAGAAAAGCTACTGACATTTTTAGCATTATAATAAGGTGCAGGAAAGTAGGAATAGGCTCAGTCTTCCTGAAAAGGCTTCATTAAATATTTACCAGAAACTTCACCATTGTAAAATTTAACTTCAGAGTAGCTACTAAAACACTGGCAGCTTTAAGACTCTATATTGAGCTAATCAAGTTCTACTTCATTCCTGCGATTTCAAGCCTTCTACTATCACTAACAGTTTGGTAAGTGAATTTTCCAAGCATTCATTATTTCAAAGTATCTTGTCCCCTATAAGGCATGCAGACCTCCAGATCACCCAAAGTTTGAGGGAAGCTTATTTTCTCACAACTCCCTTTTTACAGCATTGCTGGTCTACAGTGTTTGGGACACCCTGTAGTACAGTTTAATTCAGTGCACAAGAATGGGCTGTAGGTGTATTTGAAAAGCCTTGCAATAAACACATAAGGCTGTTGTACCCTTCCCTTCAGCCACTTTTTTGCAGAAGTTGGTAGTCAGTACTCCCTAAAATTTATGCCTTGTCAAGAAAATTGGACAGAATAAAGCTGTCTACTTCAAGAAGAAATTGCCCTTTTGTGCCATTTCATTGCATAGTTAATATCAAGAAACTGGAGTGAATTATGGCAAATCTTTGATTAATAGATTAATTTTTTAGGGACTAACATGAAGGACAGAATTGCCAGAAGTGCTTTTTGCTCCTGTGTTCCTACCAACATTAATAAGATGTCTGAAGGTCATCTTCTGCATGATACTAAGTGCCTGCAGCACACGGGGGGGAAAAAAAAAAAAAAAAAATCATCTTTTTCAGATTGAGTCTACGTGAAGGCAGTGCCATCTGTCAGCTAATTCCAGACCGATCAGAATAATGCATGCACTTTTATGTATGCTGTGAGATCCTGATGGGTACATTCAAGACTTTTTCACAACATGATCCAGGGCTCTGGAGAAAAAAAACACCCAATAAACCCACAAGTGAGAATAGCAAGAGATATATCGTCCTGTCCAGCTGTTAATTACATAAGCAGAAGAAACTTTGCTTGCTCAGTTATCCCAATATTTCTGCCATGTACAATTCCTAAACTTAAATGCCACAAGATTAATAACTTGGAATATTTCATTGGAAAACCTGTCAAGAAAGTTTTATCTAAAATACAGTTATTCAAGAAGCAGGTTTAAACTATAAGAAGCAGTAAAAGACATTAGGATTGAGGTATCATCTGCATAGGATATCTTGGCTGATTTAGATTTTTGTTAGGAGACTAATTTCCTATGTGTTGGAATAAAAGATGGGAAGCTGAATACTTTTTCACTATGCAATGACTGTCAGCATGAGGAAGCAGCATCAATTAGATGCAGTCTTTCATCTCACATTAAATTTGACTGCACTGTGACTTGTGTATCAGTAATTCTATTCCCAGAAATCACAGGAAAGAAGTAGGTACCTGTACTATAGAGGGTACTTCGAAGTCTCCATATTAGGCGTCTACAGGAGCCTGAACTGGTCAGTATTAACCCCCTAAAACTTAGGTCCACACACATGTACCAAGACAATTCAGGTTCTTCAGATACAACAGGTGGTATTTTGGCGTCTAAATATACAAACCTAATGCTATTTTATACATCCAAAGATATACAAAGCATGCATACAGGATTGCTGTGTAAGCCCCAAGGTATCTAGGACCCTACAGGAACAGCCAGAGACCAGGTTGCTTAGGATATCTAACAAGAAAGCAGGCTGATATATTTACACACATAATTCTCTTATATAAAATTTATACTGTTGGTAAAATCAAGATTTAAATGAATAAGCAAAAGAAAGCAGCACAACAGATTGATATAATTTCAGACTTTAGTCTGCTGAGCATTACAGCACAATTCTAACCCCAAACCAGAATGATTAGAAAATTTGTTCTAGAAAATAAACAAAACTAGATTGTTAGTTCTGCTTAAGAATATGTAAATCAGAAGATACATGGCAAGCCTGAAACCACAGAATTTCATGTCTTAGTGGATGCCAGCAACATAACTTCTTAGCAAGATTTCACCTCATCTGTAATGCTAGCTAGGATAAACAGGAAACTGAAGGCTCTTTTTAGATAACTTCTCAGGCCTCGCAGGAAGTTTCTAATGTTGATGCGAGTACCCAAAAAACCAAAATTTTCTAGAAACATGCAAAGAGCTGACAGAGAAGTATTTAAATTTGCCTCATTTAAAAAAATGCTCAGTGCTCACAGGTTGTTAAAAAGCTGGTCACAGGATTTATGGGTTACAGAAGCTTTGCAGAGCTCACACTGTTCCCTTGGCTAATACATAGTTGGTCAATATCAGGTCACCTGTTCTGTCCACCCTTCCCTGCAAGTGTGACCCTTTATGATTCCTCACTTGCAGGACCTCAGAGATCTACCGGTGACCTTGGCTGCTATAGTAATAATTATAAACAAGGGCCTTTTTCTGCATTCCTTTCCTACCGTTAGCTCAGTAACTGTAAACATTAGGTGTTATCGGCTTTGGAGTGGACACTGTCTGTAAAATACGAAGCCAAATTCAGAAAAATGCAGTTACTTAGAAGAACTTAGCTGTAAGGAAGATTCACTACAACAGAATCAATTCTGTTTTAACCAAAGCCAGGATACCCTGTTACATGGAGATACTTGCAAAATCTAATTGTCACAAGGTCTTTCGGTAATTCAGTGTTTCAAGCCCCAACATCAAGACAATAGGGAGAGTATGTGTTATGAAGATGTCATCATGCCTCTTTAATCCAACTAAAATTCATGTTCAGCTATTGAAAAAAGATCTCTCACAGGGACACTTGCTCAGCTGAGGCCTATTAAGAGAGCTTCAGCTGCAGTGAAAGCTTTCTGATATATGAAGCAGTATTTAAATCATAACCCAATTTATTAGTGAGTTAGGACACTAATTTGTAAGTTTTCAGATTCTTTTGCAGACTCACCTACCTCGAGAAATATTGGTGCATTCTGCTAAAAACTCTCTCTTGTCCATTGTCCTTAGTGGATGCTGATTTCATAGCTGAAATACTGTATCAAGCACAACTGTTCCATAAGCAAATCCCACCTTCTAGTCATTTTAAGTCTGATAAAGAAACCTGTGCTACATTAAGTGCTCCTGCACCATTAAGGTAGTGCACTGGATGGGATCACCATAACACCATGAAAAATATAACAGGAATCATTTCCACAGGTTTCCCCTCAACACAAATACACAAAAGTATGCACTAGAATAATTAAATGCCATTTTATTATTAATAACTAGGTATCCACTTCAGGTTTTGAAAAATTAAAACCATAAGGATTCTATAAGTGAAATACTTTTTTACTTAGATCAAGACCACCACTCTGTCATTTCATAAGGCAAGCTGGCAACTGCAGTATATTCCCCGATTCTTTTAGGCACCTCTGTTAAGCTTCAATAACCTGCTGCTAACTGCTTACGTGAGCGTATTCCTTGCATTTCAGAAAAAAAAAATCTGATTTTTTATTTTCTTTTAAATTAAAACATGTTCACATTAATTAATAGGAAAAAATTTTATTAGCTACACAGGTCTCATTGTCAAACAGCTCTGAGTGATCAGAAGGCAGACCATCTGTTCCTAGGAGCATCATTATGATCTTCTGTTCCTTTACCTGGAACTAGGTTAAGCTACTTTCATGTGTTTGACCTTGAAGGATCCAAATCAGGAAAGCCTACTGTACCTAACATGGAGCATACACAATTGCTGTTCTGTGAATGCTTCACATCTCTGAAGGATTAGGGGTCATCTCTGTGTTGACATCTACCCATCAACTGACTCCCAGCTTTCTAAGGTTATGACCATGCTTTACTACTGGTGTTTGCCACATTCGAAAAACACTATCTGACAAGGAAGATCAGATACGAACCATGTTACAATACTGCCGCTCTGTGGGCTACAGAGGCCATGGGCTGCTCCAATTCCTTTCTAGCAAAGACAAGTGAAAGTGAAAACCATCCATGCTTACCCATTCATCAGGAATAACTCTGCTCTGCTATTGAAAATGAAATTAACAGATCCCAAAGTAACAACACTCAATGTGCAATAAAAATACAGGCTTGCAAAGGCGCTAAGTTCACTTAATTCTGCCCCTTAAGATCTGCTCAAAGCACCCGTTCACCCCAAAAAACACTGATAGGGAAAACCCCTGTAGTACTGGATACCCAAGCCATCAGGTTTTAGAGCAAGTGATAGACAAACTGACAATCTTAAAATGAAGATACCGGTCCCATAATTTACAAGCATCGTGAGACAAAATTTTAACTTAATGATGCGCTTCTACGTTCACAAAACAGTTGCTACTCCACACACAAGCCCAGCTTCAGCTTGCTGCCTAGATTAGCCTTATTCAAAACGCTTGTCTCTAAGCGGGTAAGCTCAAGGTATTTTGCAACTTAAACGCTCTAACCATTTCAGGGGGGACACACGCAATAAAGGGAGGGAAAAAAACATGAATGAGTTTACAATGAAGCACTTAAAACCGGTCTTGAAGAGGAAGAAAATCTGCAGGTCATAACTTCTGTTTCTATTCACATTTTTCTGGCAAACAATCTTTCACATTTTTAGTTAGGACAATCCTAAAGTCTTGTTCACAGGTGGCCACATATAATCCAACATTACTGATTCAGGACAAAGGAGCCAGTTACCATTCTACTCTATGAGAATAACCCTTTCCTTCTCTGAAGTTAGGGAAAATACTTCCCACTCCTGTCTATCAGTAACAGACAGTAAATACGTAAGTGGTACTTCCATACTTCACCTAAATAACACTCTGGTATCAAAGGCTAGAGCAACTACACAGCAGCACCTCCTTTAGTACAAACAGTTCATGTCACACAACATGGGACAAGCAATGCTATTTTGAAGCAGCATTACTCCTGGCAAAGCGTCATGCCACAGTTAAACTCACCCATGAGCTAATAAAAAAAGTATGCTTTGTTCATGTGTCTCATTTGCAATACAGTACTTTGATGCTCGTGTGCTTACATTGGTCTTCAGTGAATCTTAAAATTACAGTAATACATTCTGTCTTACATTCGTGTAAGTTAACTAATATGAAAAGCATCAATTTCACTGAAATACAGTAAGCACAGTAGATAAATGGACCACTACACCCAACTTCTGTCTGGCAGCTACTAATTGTTTAAACCACCTTGGTGGCTGTCTTAAGACACTGCAATAGGCTCAGGGTTCAGTATAGAGATTAAGTCTTTTGAACAACCTGGCAAATTACCTAATTGTGAGCAAGAGCATCTAGCTTAAGAAATACTCATTCCAGTGCAAACTGTGCAGCCCCTGACAAGGCTACAAAGGTTCTGCAGTTTCAATTCTTTGTTCCCAAGTGTTGATTTTATAAGGAAAAGGTAGGACTCCTTTAATAGCACATTCAGTTCCAGAAATAACTACTATACACCATCAGTCAACAACATTTGCCCTAAACAGAATAAACTGAAGTAACCATTGTTGAAAGGTGAAAGTCTTCCATAATGAAGTCTGCATTCTGTGGAGCTTTCTTTTAAGCTGTTTTCCCTCAGACATTTTAGGCAATACAGAGCTCGTAGGAATACTGCACTTTAGGGAACAGATGCCAGAATTTCCTGAGGGAACTAGCACAAAATCTTCAGATTGCTGCATTGAATCATTTGCTTCCCCACCTGTTCTGCCTCTTCCTCCTGAAGCAGCAGTTTGGAGCTTGCTTTACCTTGACTCTGTCCAAGATGTTAAGACAGCCAAGGGGCTTTTGCTCAAGGAAATCTGATTAGAACCTGTCAGGAAACAGCTTAATACGGATAAGCCCTTCAGTTTTAGCAGCTACAATAAATTCAGACTCACTGAAACCTCATAGCAGAGTTACCAAAAGGCAGATCAACTACTCCAAAGTTTAAAATATACTGTGCTTGCAAGAACTGGAAGCCAGTTTCTCCCTAGATTTGCCTCAGGTTGAGGATTTTGGTTTTGGTTTCAGTATGTCTAAAAGATCTCTATATGAAGGTTTGGAAGGTTTCCTAATGAACTAAAATTTGTTGGTCTTGAAAGCATCCCGTGATTCCAACCATAACCCAGTAACCCAAACTAATCAATGTTATAATAAAGGCCCGGGCCAACATCTGAGTAAGCATGCAATTGAGGTACCCTCTTCACCCTTGCACAATGGTAACATCTTGCAGAACTCCAGTATGAAAGGCTAACGTAGTCTGCTAGGTTCACCATGAAGATTATTATGTAATCTTTGAGCTCATGTAGAGTGGAGTAGACTCTTCTACTTCATTCTAAGACAAGTGGAATAATCTTAAGTTGTCCTAGAACAAAGGACATTTATTTATAATGACAAATTTAAACCAACATGGAGAAATTAAAAAGATGATTTAAAAGAGATGATTTTTAGGAATTGCATCCTAGAGACTTATACTTACGTATGCTTTCGATTTCCCAGCTGACTCCAAACTTCAAGTACAAAACCATCAAAATTTTCATTCTACATAAAGGGAATCAACAACAATATACAGTTAATCACCATGCTTATTCATTAGGCTTGTATCAGAGATGATAGTACAGTATCTAAGCACACAATTGTTGTAGGTTTTCTTGTACTATTACAGATTGAACATGCTTTGTAGTCTTATATCAGCTTCATCTTTAATGCAGCATTTCATGAAGAAGTTAGAGAAGCATAAATTATTTAATAATCATGCAAAAATGGAAAATCTCTATTCGTTATCCATGACTTCTACTCTTACAGGATAAACCAGTATCTCATTGGGAAAATTCCACCATAAATGAAAGATGACTTTTAAGCAAATCATTTGACACACATGTACATGTATATTGGGGAAAAAAAACCTCATGAGCTCTGGAGTCTTAAGATGTAAATACTAACTTGGCATAGGCATGATTCCAAACATCTCCCACAATTAATCTCACTTGTGATAACTTATATTTAGCATGACCAAGGATACTGTTGGACTTGAATACCCTTTTCTTCAGAGGCCAACTGTTACTGAGCAACTAAAATTGATGTAACCATTACAAATCTTAAGAAACTATTCAGTTTACCTCTACATTCATCTTCTTCTAGAGCACATTAAGATTTGTTTACATTGTGTAGCAAGTAAAACTTATTCTGACAGTAATTAAGCAGGATGTCACGAACCAACCACTAAAGCTGAATGTCTTTCGAGTGTAACTTGTCTAGTCCCACACATGCATAGGTCTAAAGCCATTAAGAAATTAAGTTAAGGGGCTGCCCAGAAAACCTCAGCAAACAGTAACTATTCTTTCAAGGAAATCCTCTTCTCTCCCCAGCCTCTTAACATTTTAAGGAAACTGGTTTATCAGACCTGAGCAAAACTGTAGTAACAGATATGCAGTGAGTTATACTTAGTATTAGAAGTGGCTCATCAGCTCTAGCACAATGAACCTGAATGTACTCCTGTAACATAGAAAACAGCACTCATTGCACTCATGACCCTTCTTTTGCCTATCAAAAAAGGTCACTAACCAGTTTAGCCCATGCTTAACAGATTTCTGCTTTTAATAGAAATTAAAAAGAAAGCAGTCTGCTCACTAGGCAATCTCCAGAAGTTTATCAGGTTGCCTCAGTAACATTCAGCCTGTCAGCTGTTTGGAACAAGTTTTATAAATCAGGATTTATAGCAGGCAAAAGTCACCAGTGCAGCTGCCAACAATAACTTAACAAGGTTATGTTGATCAGACTTGCCTAGTCTCACTTTAGACTTGTAGTTAACCACATTTAACTGCTGCTGCACTTCATATTTACAGGAATTGGACACATACTAGGACACACTCTTAAGAGTCCTGCCTCATTATTGTTTTGAGCAGAATTTTATTTTGTAGGATATAAAGCTACTGGAAATTAGAAAATACCCATTACAAAAGGAATCAAGCATCATCTTGCACTATTTTATCAGCATTAGCAAAAACTCTTTTTACCTTGGCTAGCAGAACCATGTTCTTGGAAAGCTCCTCTATCTCATCCTCACTGCCAAACACACTCTCAAAGTCCTGATAAGTCCAGCCTTCAAACAAAACTCGAGGCACTATCAAGAAAATTTGTCAGTCAGTAGTGAAAATTAAGAATTCATTATCTACATCAGAATATTTCTGTAGAAACAGAATACAGCAAATACAAGCAGAGATGCCACCAAACAATATAACCCATGGCTGAGATCAGTGCTCTTTTACTCTGCCCAATTTTAGCAATACAGATAAATTGACACTGTAGAACATACTTCTTCATTTTACGTTTAGTTAAAGTTCATCACTGATGCAAGTTTTAAGAAAAGATAGCTTCACTTGATTGAACTATCTTAAATGAACTATCACTTAGGGCCCTAAATAGAGTCTTAAAAGAACTCCAACATGAAAGACCTATCATTCTCTAAGTTGTGCATCCCTTCTACCACAAGAACAAGATAGAAAAGTTCACCTCAAACTCTAATTTACTCTTGTACACAGCCCTGTATTACTTCACTGTTCTACTCATCTCTAGATCCTACAACAAATCTTTGTTTTGGAAAACGTGGGCTCATGAGCTCACATAATTTCTAACACACTTCGAATATTAAAAACTTAGTCAGGCAAGAGTCAGGAAGACTGCTGTTGGAACAGTTGATAATCATCCACGCCGGAAAAGCCAACAACTCATACAGAGCTATATCTCAGTCCTTTCTAAATAACAATGATGTAAAAGAGTATTTTGGAAGAGTCTAGAGAGATTTCAAGGGCTTTATCATCTGGCAGCTGAAGTAATTTAAAATATCTGACTGAGCATTCCGTTTTTCTAATGCATTTCAAGTTTCATACTCCCTTCTGAATCAAGAAGCGTTTTCAGTTCTGCAGAACTCTTGCTGTAGACATATGTAAGATATCTAGCACAGTATTATCTCTATAGCAATGTGCGCTATTTTCACTAAAGATACACACTGTAGCACACCCCTTGAGTTGCCAGCTTCAAGGGGAGACGAGCCAGAGTAGGACTTTTATACAATCATGCAGGAAAGTCTGACTGATTCAGATTTCGATTCTTTTTTTTTTTTTTTCTTTTTAACTGGAACCCTGAGCAACAAGTTTGAAGACCACGCCCCCAGGCAAGCAGATAGTGCTATACACAAAGTACTCCTCCAGAGAGAGACCCTATGACTCAGGGTTTCTCCAGAGACAAGAAGGCAAAACATTAGGACACTAACAGGATCAACAATTCAGTTACTTATCTATAGTTAACTGCTTTTATTTTTCTTCTCGGACTTCTTCCTACACACAGCTATGCTAAGGTAACCTCCCTTTCTCCCATATACACCTGGAACAAAGCCTTCTTTTGCTCTGCTAGAAGTTAAAGAAGATAAAAACTAAACAAACATAAAACTGAGGCTCACCTATTTTGATGTTTTTGGAAGTTTTTCTGACATCTTTCATCCAGCCTGTCAAAATATCAAGTAACAGAACAACTATTTAAATACAAATGATGTGGACAACAATGTATTTTCAAGCATTCTTCAAATAAGGTAGCAGTTTCATTATATCTGTCTTGCTGCCGCAGACTACAAGCTCTTAACAGACACAGATGAAACATCCTCTGATGCATAGAATTTGAAGCTATTCACCTCCACCACAGTATAAATAGCATTTACTACAATCTTACAATAGTCCCTACACAGCCCTCCCTGCTGCTTATAGTTCTGCCTCATCATGGTAACTATCTTACTGCCTACTCAGAACAACACTTCTGTAGTCACTAAGCATCACCTGGGAGAAGTATTTTTAATTATTTTTTTAAGACAGTACTTTTAAGCATCCCATCCACTCCTCTTTGCAGTCACTGCACTAGAATGAATTTGTCAGTAGGAACCAACATAGTAAGAATTACAGCTGTTTCAAATGAGATTCCACAGACAAATGTTTCAATCAAGTTCAAAGCCATAAACTACTTAGTTATTTAAGAATGTACTAGTTGAAATCCAAAAGTGTTGCCAGCTTCCTGACAATGAAGGAGAAAATTCTCTTCAAAGTAAATTTATCTTCCATTTCCAAAACAAATTCACCCAAAGGTTTTTGCAGAGGAAAAACAACACAACAGGTGAACAACTGCACAGTACAAACACCAAAGATTATTTCTGCCTGTACAAAGTCTTTGTCCCTTTCTTCGTGGTTTTTTTTGTTGGTTTTGTTGTTGTTGTTGTTGTTTTTTTGTTTTTTTTTTTTAAGAGGGGCCTTGTAGACAGCCTGGTGGAAGAGCCAATCATCTTTGTACTCATTCTTTCAACAGATAAACTATGTGCACATGTGGAAGCAGGTGGGGACAAAAAGGCATTTGCTCTGAAGACAAATCCCACAAAAATGCAACAGATGAAAGTACTTCACCATGAGGCAGACCCAGAAAAACCCACATGCATGTATTGCCAAAGCTACCCAATCTGCAACAAGACCAGTAATCTTATTTGCAATGCATACCCAAAAAAAAAGAAAGTAAAACCTTTATCAGCATCATGGAGCCCAGTGAACTGGAACCTTTCCTTCCCGCTCCTTTTTACTTGTAACCAGACTGGTGAGATTAGTGTAAATTTGTTTCCAAATATTTTAGCAATGTCATAGCCATGGCTGTTCCACTTGCAAAAAGAAGAAGAAAAAAAAAAAGTGAGAGACTCAAAAGCAAAACATACAGTTCACTTACTTTCGACCAAGACAAATTCTTTAACACAAATGTAATCATTTGCTAGGTCCCCATTTGTTAGTTTAAGGAAACCTTCTGGGACATTAGTTTTATTTATATTAAAGTACGCACTTTAGAAACTGATAGCTACATGAAAGGCAATCTTCAAATTGTGCAAATTCATCTGAACTACAGGAATGTGCAAGTAGATTCCAACACAGTTTTGAATTTACAGACTCTGTATTTATGTTCAAGAGGCCTTGAGAAAGGTGAAAATTTCTAGGGCACCTATTTCTCTTTTGAGCAGTACAAGACTGAAACAAGTAAAAAGCATCCTCTAAACAAAAGGAAGAAACATTTATTATTCAAGAAAACATGACTTGAATATGGTAAGACTGGATAACAAAAGAGATCAGTTTGACAGCAGCATAAAATTTTTACTGTTTATTTAGAAGGTTCAAGTTGGTAGCAGTACAGTATGAGGACACTTAGTAGCCCTCATAGTCTGACTTTACTGCATATTCACATGGCTCATCAAGTACAAGAAAATACTATCATCTCTGTTTTGCCAGCGAGAAGAAAAGCAGTATGACCTAGACATCCTCCAAAACATGGAGGGAGAACAAGAGATATCCAAATCCCAAGCCAGTTCTCAAATAATCCTCTGGCTATTTGACTCTACGTATTTGACCAGAAGTTCCTATTATTATAAAAATGCTCTTAAAACAGGGATGCAAGATTGTAGATTAGCAGAGTCTGCTGCATATCCTTTCAAAGCACTAAGTTTGTTAATTTTCTTAACTTACGGGAGTAATATAGCCCAGAACATCTCCTGAGAAATGTCTTTCCTTCATCTTCTTGGAGCAGTAACTTCTGTGTTCCAGTATAATATCCTTTGCCTTTGGATCCACAACTACTAGTCCCCGGTCCTGCACATTTTTATCAGGATGCAGTGTCTGGCGGGGGGGGGGCGGGGAGAGAAAGACATTTTTTGAGAACCAGCCACTTTCAATAGCAATAGACTTCAAAAAGAAAAAAAAAAATCAGAAATTAAACAAATCACATCATTAAACGCAAGCACTCCTTTTAAATGATGCAGATCAATTTGATTTAAAACTGAAACAGGAAAGTGCTCAGAAATGATGTCACCATCAGTAAACTTACTTTGTTTGCAAGGCAAAAAGCACATAAACTAAAAAAAAATCCAGAAGTGATAAGATTAAAGAGCATCATTCACCACAGCTGATTGTCCTGTGCTCTCTAGTCAATGCTTTCTGGCATGTTACCCCCAAAACGATAAAAAAAGGGTTAGTTCTTCACCAAGAACTTGAAGACAACTTTTAAACTGGATATATTTGAGACCGAGTATGCTGCATTGTGGTTACTCAAGGCCAAGGTTCTGAACACCTTTCTCTAAGGAAGATCTGCTTCAACTAAAACAGCACAAATAGTTTTAGCAGGCAGAAACAGAGTGAGAAGACCTAATAAAGTGTGCACGGTGAGTACACAGAAACCATCTATTGATTCAGCATAAGGACTTGAGGGATAAGGCCAGTCTTAACGCTTTGTATTATCCTCACTACTTGCAGACTACATTTTCTTCCAGGTAGATGTTGAGCAAACAAGCAATACAAACAATGAGAGATGTATCTGTATAATAAAGGATCAACCATATCTACAATTTAAGGAGAGGATTTTGAACGTGTCTACTTTTTATACATAACGTGCTTAGCAACACTAAGTACATATACTTGGTATAGGCACTGGTAAATATACTTCTTCTCCATACACACCCTTTCTCTTGCTGTGCCTTCTTGCAATTTTGAAAGGAAACAGGCAGGAAACAAGAACATGCTCAGCAAGTTAAGAGAGATATCAGCATATGGGGTCCACTTGCTCAGATTGCTATGGGACTCTGAATCATTTCTGCCTGCAGAGAAACTGCTGGTTAGAAGTCTCTTCAGACTCTTCTATCAGGATACAGCCTTCCCATTGCCAAGGCTGAGAACACCTTCACTTCCACCAGTAAGTGACCTAGCGCTACTGGCCAAAACTACTACTCCCCACCTCTCCTTTCCAAAGGGACAGAAGTATGTCTCCTTTAGCTGTGCAAGAGGGGACAAAAACTTCCTGCTTCTTCAGCTTGCCTGGGGGATAAAGCTCCAGAAGTCTACATCATACTCGTTAAAGGAGTGAACCATTTATGACAATCAAAAAGCTGAAGGAGAGGACAATTTCAGGTAGTCTTATTCATGAGCATAACTTCAACGAAAATGCATGGTTGCTTTTAACACTGATTTGACAGAATAAGAGTCCCTTTACCGAAGTTCAACTAGTTCACTGCACATGTCAGATAAGTTTTTCAGTTTTCTTTTACCTTTTCTTCCAGTTTTTTTGTAGCACCTTTCTTTGCATCTGTTTTTGACAGGGTACCTTCAGCTAGCCAGCAAATCATGGTAAGAGAAAGTGAAGTGCAGAGAAGCCTCAGGGTGGTTTTCCCCATGTCAAGATTCTCCTGCCCTGAAAACATAAGGGTTCAAATCTCTGTGAACAGAAGAATATAACAGTTTAATTCAGTTTTCTCATCTAAGAAAAATCAAGCAATAGTCTTTTCTGCCCTCTAGAATCAAACTGCTAAGGAAGTACTGTTTTAATAGTGCTTTTCTCTGGCAGCAAAATAGCAGAGCATTTTAAGAGATTTCTAGGCTCAAAATTGGGTTTTGTCCTTTGTTTTAGTAGGTGTATCACAGACGAAGTGGGTTGGACAATTGCAGCTTCCCTTTTAAAGAATCCCTAAAAAAGTACAACAGTTTACAGCTGAAACGGAGATAAACATGTGCTGCCCAGAACAATTATAGTACCATCTAACCTTTTCTACAGCAAATAAGAGATACCATTTGTTTCTGCTCCTGCCTAACCCAGTCAACAAGTCATAAATTAAGAGACAGAAAGAATTTACAGCTATATGCTTATAGCTACATGCCTTTGATATCAGAGGTGTGAACTTTGCTGTAAATTCCTTGCCAAGTCAGTGACAGACACAGAATCAAAAAAAGAAAATACATAGGGTCCTTTTGGCCTAGAAGAATGACTTTGACAGTTTGTCCCAGCTCCAGCTAAAAAAACTGAGAATAGAGAACTGTTCTGTTCAGTGTTATTTATTTATCACACCTTAGTTCTGTCAGAGGAAAGACTTTATGAAAAAAATTTCAAATACAGCCAAAGCTTGTTTTTCAACCTCTGTCCATTCACTAGTTGCATTTGTTTTCCACCCTAGTTCCCAGAAGTGGGTACGACAAAAAAAAAGCAAAAAATATTTAGCATTAGGGGAACCAGGGTGAAAGAAGGTAAAATACAGAATGAAGAAAAGCAACCTCTTACTAATTTTGGAATTCCTAATTATCAAACAAAGACTAGCTTTCTTCTATGATAAAGTAGTGGCTGTAGGTACACTTCAGGCTGCTTCTCATGAGATCCTAATGGAGAAGAAAAAAGGTTACCTTGACCATAATTTTCTGAAGTTTCGTCAAGCTTAAACTCTTGTGTTTCCTGTATTATTTTGAAGAATTAACATTTCTATCACTTTAAAGACTTACAAGCTCATTTCTTCAAGTTATATTTACAGGACTTGTTCTGTTGGCACCGGTAACAAGTGCTGCTCAAGTTTGAGTATTTTGCTTCTGTACAAAACATCAGGTGAGGGATCCTACAGCAGCAGTCTGAGCACTCTAAAGGAGTGCTGTGGCAGTAACACAGAGGCAGAAGGAACCTTAAAGGTTAAATGGAAGCATACTCAAAGAAACAGTAGCTATTTGAGGCTAACAGTGGTAATGCAGAGATGAGATCAACAACACAATAAATGTAAGCATATTTGGATGTGGCTGGCTGTGAGGTTTTATAAAGCAGATATAATTATTGCAGGAGTTAGGGATTCTCCAGGAAAATAGAGAGGAGCATGTGATTAGGGAAAAAAGCAGAAGGATGACGGCAGCAGAAGTGCTTGAAATAAACAATGCCACTAGCACCAAAAAACATAGATCATCAAAAACCTCATACACAAAATTATTTAAAGACTTTAGTCAAATCTTATAAAGACTGCAAAATAAAAGCAATAAGTCTTCTAATGCTTCTTGGATCCAGAGGGCAGGATAAAAGCCAAACTGCTATACTATTTGAAATTCACTAATGTTAATAGTTAAGGTGTTATGCTTCTACTTTGACTTCATGGTCAGTGGTAACCTGTGGGAAATCATGTAATTTGAGACACAACAGCACTGTCTCATGACCCTGAAAGATCAGCACGTCCTGCACCTCCCTTCTCTGTTCTCAGGAGATAAGCTGTTTTCATACATCCAGCTGCAAAAGATCCTGGAAAACAGCAACTGTCAACTGGCATTCCCAAAGCCACAAATCCAAAGCTGATTGGCTCTAGTAACTATTGCATTAGTATGTAAGGTATTCACTTGAGCAATAAAATGATTCTGATCGAGCACAATATTGGGGTCCGTGAAGTCATTCACCACAGTAACCCACTCATTTTCCACATTGTAAAAAAACTTAGCTCTCGATAGCATCTACTCTGTTCCTTCTAGCTTGGTAGGATCTACAAACTACTGCAGAGAGGAACAACTGAGAGCCTGAATAGTCAATACAAGTCTTACCTATTTGGACAGGATATCATTTTTCCAGAAAATGGTTTATATTGATTTGGAGGTGTTCAATTTCACTTTCGGGAAACAATTAGCAACTGCATCCACCTCCCCGAAGAGAAGTTGATGCTTAAGAGCTGAAGCACACAAGTTTAAAAAACCATCGCTGAACTCTAGACATCAAAATGTACTCATTTCCTTGACATGATCATATACACCTGCCAATTATTAAGTCAACATCCACTCCTAGATCTACAAGCACTGAGCCTGTGGCAAAATGGTTTCTGCCAGTGACAGTCCAATATTGACTTCTGGTTGGAATCTCAGTTTAATAATTTGTTCCTTAACAACATCGGTTTAGTGAAAATTAAGTAGACGGCATCATTCTACTAAATGAAAATGAATTGGTCAAACTTTACATGCTCTTCATGGAAATTATAAGCATGAATTTTGCAAGCTTTACAAAACCAGATCCCCATCAAGTTTTTCTTCTGCAAACCTTCCTTCATAATTTTTTAATTCTCCTCAAACTAATTAAACTGCATAGAACTGTACAAGGTTAGCACTCTTATTTTCTCTGTCACTGCAAAACACAAGCAAAATTGAAGACTCTGTTTGTGTCCTTGTTCAATTGATACTACGGACAATTTAAGGTTTCAAACATCCTTTGACAAACTGATCTGAACCCTGTGTTTCTCTAAGCCAGGTCACAAATGTTGTTTAACTTTAGTCTCCACATAAGGTAACATACTCTTAGTCAGCTGTTTTAAATGCATTGTTATTTTTGAGAGAAAAGCTAGCATATATTTAGGCTGTCCAAAAGAAGAAACCAAAGACACTAAATAATCTTAGAGGCTGGTATAGTCACTATTTAGAACTCAGAGTTCATATTAATACATATTTCTAATGAAGAAACTAGATTCTAACTACTGCTGCTGCAGGAGTCGGTATCGCTTAGTAAAGGAAGCCCTGGAAGCATACTGTTGATGTGCTTTTAAGTTAACTCTAAAAAAAGCTAGATTCAGGAGTGAAAATAAACCCGTTTCTAACCTGTTTTAACACTAGTCCCTTTCCTCTTGTAAGGTGCTCTGCTTTGACACTGAGAATTGCCTCCCGCACGCCTCTGACTCTCTAGCTCCCAAAGCTTTCCACGCAGGCCTCAGAGACCCTCAGCATCCCGAAAGCCTGCCAAGCCAGCAGGCTCCCTCAGAGCAAGACCCCACCGCGGCCAACCCTCGAGCCCCCGTGGGGCCACCTTCAGCGGCCGGGCCACCCCTCACCCCGACTACGGCGCAGGCCGACGGCCACCACACTCCCGGAACAGAACTTCGCCACTCGCCCCCTCCCTCCCAGCCACCCAGCCGCTACCCCCACCTACCACCCACCTACCGCCCCGGAAGTGGAGGCGGCCGGTTCCGCCCCACCGACTGACGGGAAAAAGCTGAGGCGGCGGGGCGGGGCGGTGGCTGCTGGCGGCGGCTGAGAGGGGGCTGCGCCAGCATGGCGGTGAGGCAGTGATGGTGGCTGTTTGAGGGTGTGGGTGTTGCTTGGTGCTAGCTCTTCGGGGAGAGGTGTGGAAGCAGCTGTTTGCTCCGGCCGAGTCTCGGGGGAGAAGCGCCGGCTGGCCCGTCCCTGGGTGCGGGTTGCGTCGGTGCTCATCTATACCGGAAGGAAGCAGATGCTAGTCACGGTCTAACCGTAAATTTCCTTGGAAGGCCTCTTGGTTTATTCCAAGCTGTAGCAAATAGTGTGGGTAAGTAGGAGGTCTGGGCTAAAATACGTGCACTGGCCTGGAGACAAAATGATAATTACAGGTAAGGCTGCAGCAAGTCAGCAAGCAATATTGCTAACCCAAGGTGTGCAGAAAGGAGGAGTCAAACTCAGATGGCCATTAACAGGCTTTCAAATAAAAGTTCATGTTTAAAATTGAGATTTTTGTTGTCTTCTGTTTTGATTTTCTACAGTTTGTGCTTTTTAGATACAACATGGCCATGCTACTATTTTTACTGCAGCAGAAGTTTTGATGTAGCCCTGTTATTTCCTGGGATGCTTGCAGGGACTAAGTACTGCGTCAAAAGACTTGATAAAAACAGGTGTTATGCTGTGATGTAGTGGCAAGCCTAGGACATCCTGGCGGTGTGCTTCCCAGCAGAAGCCTTTCTGTGACCTGCTTTTTGTGTTCGTTGCAGAATGTCCCTGTTGGTTGTGGGTCCCAGAAGCTGACCTGCCTCTTTCATTCCCTCTTGCATAATGAAGATCTTTGTGAACATTCTTTAACACTGAAAAGAAAAATAGAAACGTTTTTCCTCTGAACAAAAGTCTTGCGAATGAACTGAATGTATGGTCTCTCTGGCAAGTTCTCTAAGAATATGTACGCTTTCTGAATCCTTCAGCTTTCACTCAAGAAGTGATTTTTTTCATCTCTCAGGACTGCCTGATAGGTGTGTTTGAAACACTGTACATTTTCATGTATAAACCACCCCAAATTTAAAAGGTACGTAACTACAGTACCTAAAGTAATTTACAACCGATGTGGTACCAGATTTGCTGTTGCTTCATAACATGCTGTTCATCTCTCACAAACTTTAAATGCTTCCAGGTTATGCTTCTAAACAGCAGGAACAACAGAGAAGGCATGAGGGCATAAAAAATCAGTTTTGTTTCTAGTCTCTCTGTAATGAAATTTATAATTTCCTGTGTTGCATTCCCATCTTTTTGTCTCCTGATGACTCTCTTTCTTGTAGCCTTAGTGTGACTGATCCAGAAGTTTGCTGTAAGTAGTTGACAGGGTGCATGCTGCCATTGAGGAGGCTTGTAGCTCTATGTAAGGAAATCACAGATCTTATCTCTTACATATAAGGATGCACCCACATTTTTGACACATCTACAAGGTATTGAGCAGTCCCCACCAGAGGCTGACATTCTACTAAGCAAGACTAAAAGTTAAGGGTACCTTTATGTTTCTACATTTTCAATGTTCTCCAAAGATACAAGAATCTGTATCTGTTCTGGAAATCATTGATCTGTCTTGTTTAACTCCCACTGTCTACCCCATGCACTACTTACTAAAATCAGTAACTGAACTTAGTGCTAAGAATTTCTTTGCTAGAGCCGGGTTCTTGAAAGCCAGTTGCCACAATGCTGGGCATGTCAGCACCTAAGTTCCCCCTATGTAACTAATTGTAGCTCATTAAAATTCACTTGGCTTTTCCTGGAATTATCTGTCATGCTTCTTTTTATTTAGAAATGAAAAGGGCATGAGTGTCGAAGGTGGGTATTTTACACAAAATACTGATCAGTTTTCTGTTTATTTTTTCATCATACTCTAGCAGTTACTGATTTTTATTATTGTTACTGACAGTAAGTCTTTTGCTTTAATTCTGTGCATTTGTGGACAGCTTGAAGAAGCATAAATAAATTTAAAAATGGGGTATGGTTGCCTGTGATAGACCATGTCAGTTTTATTTCTATATTTTCAGTCCGTACACTATTATTCCTTTAAAAAAGCAGTACCTGAGTAAGACAGGACATCTGGGGGAGAGTAGAAGTATGCTGCTTTCCTGGTGAGTAACTGCGTGCTCACAAAATAAAAATGGTGTGGCAGCAAGAAATGAGTGGAAGCCTGTAGTTAGGGAGAAAGGAAGCTAAGACAAACAGCAGAAGCTCCTCAGAGATTAAATGGAAAAAACTCTTATCAACTAGGATTTATTGCAACTCGCAGAGCCATCCAGCTGGCTGACATTACTCTGGCAGCATGCAGGCAGCAAAGAAGATCTTGTCTGTAAAACCTTTATTCACCCTTATTTTATCTCATCTACTCTGTTAGAGTTTATTTTAAAGCTTAAGTATTCTATACTACATTTTACTACAAACCTGGTGTTTTGAGTGCAAACCCATTCTGGTCATTGAGGAGCTCACCGGAAAGTAAAGATCTAGGCAGATCCATCCCAATTTTCTGGAAGTTTAGGGTTTGCTGATAGTGATATTATCCTAACTTTTTGTTTCTTAACCTTGAAAGCGGCACATTTGATACTCTGACATGGCAGAAGGCATTGCTGATAAGCCTGTCCTCTCTGTTAATGAATAATGAATGTTAGATGTCAAGCAGAGAAACACATGTGGAGGAGCCACCAATTCTCTCTTCTCCTTAGCTCTGTTAGCTTCCAGTAATTGTTAGAATGACCATGAGGAGCAGAAGAAAGCAATAACTGATGGGGCAAGGGACAAATCTGCCAGAAGTAACAAAAAGAAAAGAACAATACCTTTTTTGTAGTTCCCACAAATGGGTACTCACCAGCTGAATCCATTCAGTTTAATGGGAATAGTTTTATGAAGGTCAGTGTAATTATTCAAGTCTGTACCACAGTGCAATGAAATTCTGAAAATTATTAAAGCAACTAATGTATGACAAGGGAAAGAAGGGATAGACATTGTGGATTTGTTAGCAAACAAATGTGCTGCGAGACATTTTGTGTGTAACAGGAAAGCTTTTCTTGAGACTATTTGCCCTTTAATGCTGATTTTACAGTAATTACAAATCTTAAAAAATCATGACATCTTGGGATGGATGGAACTAATGAAGTCTGATTTTTTCACAGACTGGTGTTTTATACATGTTAAGCTCAAACCAAAGCATTTTCCAGATTTATTAACTCGGTGCATTTTTAAAGGGCTGTGCCTAGTGTGAGCTCTGTGCTGTATTAAAAACAGCTGAGCTCACATTACAATGTTTCTTTCAGTCAGGATGCATCTAGGGACCATTACAAGCTCTCTTTTCTCTAGCTAATTATTCACACAAACTTTGTATCTTCTCCCTACCAAAACTGTCTGAAATAGGCTAAGAAGTTCTAAATTATGAGGCAATAGGAGCAGACATATACCTACACATTCGCCATAATTACATAAGCATGTGCTGAGGCAAAAAGAAGATAGGGAGCAAGGATGAATGTAGTAAAGCCTCAAAAGTCAGTCAAAGGATCTTGTCATAAAATAACCAGGGTATGTGTACTGCATACTGAGCCACTTCAAATGAAGTGTTTAGCAGTATAGTTATAAAACTAGAGAGCTCCACATGGGTTAACTACTTGAATACTTACCCCAGTTCTCAAGCAGAATTTGCAGCCCATTCTTAGCTTGGTACTGCTGCAGCTATTCTCTTAGCAGTATTTAAGCGCCCACTTAAAAGGTAGTTTAACTGTACCTGCATGACTTGCAGTTGCAGTATTGACTGGAATACAGCCAGACAGGACTGGTACACTTAGCCTTTAGATGTCACTGTGCTTTGAAGAGTAGAAAAGAGTTCACCATTTTGGCTAGCTCAAAAAAGGTATTTTTTTCTGAAACAGAAACTCGTACACAGTGACATCTTAAGTTTTCAGCTTCAAAGGTAATTATTATTGCACTTGGTCTACAGAATGGATCCAGGGAGAATCTGAGATATGTGTGACTACCACATACTGTCATCTGGCCTTTTTAATAGGTACTTACACAACTTAAAAAGCACTCGTGTAACAATGTACCCTGAAAACATGCAGAAGAGACACTTGAAAGGTGGGATAACTGAGGTGTATGGCCACTATTAGAGATAGTATCAAATATTATGTAGCTCTTCATCTATGAGAGAAAAATGTATCGTTAACTTAAAGGTACTGGTCATTATAATCCACTAAGTATATTATCACTTGCATTATGACTGAAACGGCATACTTTTGGTAAGGCACACTAGGCCAGTTTTGACACCCTTTGAATCTATTTTCAGCTGATGAGATTAAATGCTGTGCACAGACCTACCTCTTTGGCATGTTTAAGACAGTGTAACCTCCAAATGTTTTCAATCTCAGGAGTAGATGTGGCGTGGGGCTGTGTCGCTCTGCATGTTGGCAGCCTTCGGGAGAAACACGCAGCCCTGGGCGTGCACGCCTGCATGCCTAGGGAGTCAGAGGACTGTGAACTGCCACATGTAACGCAAAGCAATTCCATCACTTACGCAAATGAGGGCAGGCTCACAGGGGGCGTGTGACAAAGGATGGCTCTGCGCACAGTAGCTCTTGGGCTTGCATATGTTCCGTCTCACTGCCCGGGGTACGTGAAGTAGATCCCCTGTTTTGGGGCCCCTTTTGAGCTGGAGGACTGAGGCATAGCCTCCGCCAGTCCACCCCGTGGAAAGCATGATCTTACGTACCGTACCAGACAGTCTGTACCCTGCTCTCCACATTTTAGCAATAAGGTCCTGGATTAACACACTGCTCAAAGCTTACCAATGAGGTGAAATTTTCTTGTCTCCTGATCCGCCTTCCCTCTCCTTCTCCCTCATCGTCTGAGGCACCTGCAAAGCCTGACATCTCTCCTTCAGAAACGATAAAACCTCTCTATCGTCGGGGGCACGGGGAGAGCAAGGGACTAGGCCGTTCCTGAGCAGGGAGCTCGCAGTGGCTTCACCTGCGGACCCAGCGGTGGAAGCCGCCCTGCCGACGCTTCACGGGGAAGGGCCGCCTGCCCGCCACCCGGGCGGCCTGGGCCCGTTTGCCCTAACAGCGGTGGCTGGTAATCGCGTCCCAGCAGCGGCACAGCCGATCTCCGGGGCCCAGCCCCCCGCAGCCCCTCCTGCCGGGCGGCAGGATGGCCCGGGCTGCTGCGAGACACCCGCGGCGCGGCGCAAGGAGCCGCGGCA
>Ga0065711_1032779_pt1 | contig 26698 bp, 20 predicted proteins | sample Hoacrofraction12_FD_59098 | JGI IMG/M metagenome (GOLD analysis project Ga0065711, IMG submission 59098) | Hoatzin crop microbial communities from Cojedes, Venezuela - Epithelial fraction 12 v2 (version 2) | ecosystem: Host-associated > Birds > Digestive system > Esophagus > Crop | place... | reverse complement strand
GGCCTCCAACTAGACTCAGTGCCGCTGATGACAACCCTCTGAGCTCTGCCATTCAGCCAGTTCTCAATCCACCTCACTGTCCACTCATCCAGCCCACTCTTCCTGAGCTTGCCTGTGAGGATGTTATGGGAGACAGTGTCAAAAGCCTTGCTGAAGTCGAGGTAGACAACATCCACTGCTCTCCCCTCATCTACCCAGCCAGTCATGCCATCATAGAAAACTATCAGATTGGTCAAGCATGATTTCCCCTTGGTGGATCCATGCTGACTACTCCTGATAACCTTCTTTTCCTCCACTTGCTTGATGATGACCTCTAGAATGAGCTACTCCATCATCTTTCCTGGGATGGATGTAAGGTTGACCAGCCTGCAGTTCCCTGGGTCCTCATTCTTGCCCTTTTTGGCAATTGGAGTGACAATTTTTGAAGATTGGAGTGACCTCATGCTGAACAGCAAGAATTAAAATTTTGAGTAGTTAGAACATGTCCATTCTTTGTACTGAGTGAGTCAGACAGATGTTATTTGGGGATACAACGGCTATATGCATAAAATTCAGACTGGCATTTGTTAGCTCTCAAATGGTTCTCCATACAATATTTATCTTAAAACATAATTTGATGTAAAAGATAAACATTTTCCATGTAGCTAGTGATATTGCTATCAAACTGTGTGCTGAGGAGATCTGTATCTGAAAGTGCATGAATAATTTGCTGTTATTACACATCTTCAGCTGCTTTGCCCCTGTTTGTAACCTCAATCGTTTTTTCTGCTTACACTCTATACATAAGTGTTTGCCCTTATAAAGCATGTATGGGAACGTCCTGTTACTCTTCAAGTGCTTCAAGTGAAGGATGTGAGAATGTTTTCATAATGTGGACCATGTTTTTGCAACTTTAGGTTGCGGATTCTGTGTATTCCACTTCTGACTTTATATACAGCCTTTTTGCTTTGTCAATACTTCAGCAGTTGCTCAGAAGGAAAATAAATATTTCAGGAGTATTTTGTGCCTCTTAATGCAGTTCAACAGTTGAAGAGGGCCCATTGCTATTAGATAATAGCAAGCTTATATAGAAACTTCTTTGCTAAGCACTGGTGATCCATAGATGACATTATGAGAATCTGTGCTATAACTGGCGTTTTCCCCACAGATACTGTAAATTTCAGGTAATGAGCAAAGAATGCATTTCCTGACTTGTCCAGATTAGTTATATGCATCAATGCTTAAGTGGAGCTTTTTTATCATCACGAAAATCTGGCTGTGGGAAAGAAATGTACTCTTCATTCCTGAAGGTAAGCAGTTGTTTGAATGGCAGACTTGGAGCCAAGTGTTTCCTCATTGTTGAAAAAGCTTTGTTAAATTGAGCTGAATGCTGCCTCCTGTGTAAGCCTGGAAAAATTAAAATATCATTGACTTTGTATTCAGTAAATCAGAACTTCTGATTTCAGAGCCCACAGCAGCATGAAGACGTCCTTTGCTTTTAAAAGAGAAACTGTAACAAGAAAATTCTGTTACAGGCCCTTGTTACCACTTCAGGGTATAGATAATAGGCTGGGATGGAGAAAAAATTTCCCTTCCAGGCAAATGACAATTATGTTTAAAACACCTGAAGAAGATGAGAAATGTGGTCAGACTTATCCCTGGCACTTGCCTAACTGGCTCAGTTCTATAACTTCATATTCACACAAACTAATCCCAGATGGTATATTACTGAGTCTTTAGGCTTTGTTTTGTTAAACTTTTGATGTTTAAAATGTGTTAATATTTCTGCTTCTTGCTTACCCATTCACAACTGGTGAGGATGGTACTTTACCTTGATACTATGTGTTTCTTGGGACATGTGCTCTCCCTTGATGCTGGATGCCCACTTACGTCATATTGCCATTAGAAATAAGCTTTAAAATTAATTTGAGATACGGCTCCCTTCAGTGGAAATTTGGAAAAGGTAAGGGTTACCAAGGGTGCAAATGGAAACCTCTAGAGTAACTTTATTTTTTTTCTGGATGATCACTGTGGACAGAAGCCGGGGACTGCGCGTTTGTCTCCTCATCTGGGAGTCTCTCTGGGAGAAAAAGCGAGCATTCACGCTCCAGGCAGTCTCTGGCAGCTGTGCTCATTCCCCTGTTGTGACTAGGAAGGTTAACATGAAGAAACCATAATTTCATGATAAATCTGTTCATCACTTTTCTTGGAAGCAGCTGCTACCAAGTTTCTCCCATTAGCCTTTTCCTTCTGCAAACAAATACTTTTTTACAATTTTCAAACAGTAAATGTTAAGGTTTTTTGTGGTTGTTTGTTTTTTTTTTAAATCTCTTGAGGTTCTCACTTTGAAGATGAAACTTGTTAGGTCATCTCTTCCAGCTCTTGGCACTCTCAGGATTGTCCCACAAAAGCAGTGATAGCTTTTCGTCCGATTTGTTGCTCTGCTTCACCCTGGAGACTAGACTTCAACTGATAGTCTAATGCATCTCAGTGGCAGCTACTTTGTGAGACGAGTCATGTAAATGCCTGGATATTTTTAATGCACTGTCAGCTTATGATTCTTATTTACAATAAAGATATTACTTTACCTGTATGAGTAATAACAATTTAAAAAGTAAAAAAAACCAAACAGCCCTCTTTAATAACCTAATGTTGTGTGTCTTGTTAGAACAGTTTCCAGGGCTTGAACAGATTAATGGAGTCAGGACTGGTTTTGATCAGTTTCCCTTAGAGATTCGGCAACACTTGAACTGCATAATTTGTTTGTTTGCAAAGGCTTTGAGGTTTGTGTCTCTTAATTTCAAATTAGGAAAAAAAAATCTCTAGCAGTCAAATGTTTATAAAAATTTCCATCTTACTAATATCTGTTCAAATGGTAGGTTTTTTCACTTTTGGGGGGTCAAAATAGCTTTTCTGTTAGAAAATTTTACATTAAAATTTACCAAAAACATCTATTTTATATGCTACTAAGTAATTTACAGCATCCTGCATCAGAAGCTGTTCCAGCTGGTTAATTATTTATGTTAATTATGAACCTTACTCTGTCTGAACATTTTTGAACTCAGATTCTGACCACTGGACATATGCTTTGTTTGTTATGTCGGAGTCCTGTAATGTCATGTATCTCTGCACATGTTGCAGGGACTGATGGGAAGGCAGCATGCTCTCAATTTCTTCATAATTTTTATGTCCATTGAGGAAAAAGGTTTACTAGATTGTTACCCGTTTCTAATCTTAGCTTCAGATGTGGCGGTTTCCAAACAACGGTCCCTTGGTTGCCTCATGCTTAGGTTGATGGATCCTCCGTTTTGTGTGGGGATGGGGAACCATGCTCCAAGGTCTTGGTTTGTTACATCCCAAGCAGTAACACCTGATACATTGCACTAGAAATCTGAGCCTATCCTAGACTCATAGGCCTCAGCTGCTAGTTGGTTTGGTTTTAATTGGGCATATTTTCCTCTTCTATTTTTTTTTATTTGAAAAGATACTAGTAAACTACCTAGTATTTATGTGAATATTTACATAAAGTAATTAAACTATTACTAGGGGAGGGGGAAGGGGCAGTGGGGTTCCTAGATATGTGTTCGTAGCACTTAATTCAATCTTTTTGTCACCATGTATTGATCCAGCTCCTAAGGAGTCGGTAAATGGCAGTGGCTTCAGAGTTAGGTGATGTTTGGGTAACTTCTGACACATGAGTATCATACAACACTGTACCCTCCGCACCTTCCAGATACAGACCTCCAGCGAATAGCGGCGTATGATCTCATCAAAGATTTATAAACTCGTGGGAGGGTACAATGCCAAGTGGTAAAAATGGACAAAAGATGCCAGAAAAACCTGAGGAATAGACTGGAAGCTCCTGACACCTTATATTGTAAGGGACAGAAAAAACAAGACAAAAACACTTTCACCAGCTCCCAGATGAAGGGAAGAATGACACTTCACTCCATTTTTGTCAGGTAACTCTTAGTGGAGATGAATTACAACCTAACAAAACCATACCCCCTGCTGCTGCTTTTGTGTCCAAAAGATATTGTTGTTATGGAAGAAAAAAAACAGTCTTAGGGTCTGATTTTTTTATTATCTTTTTTTTTAAGACAAAAAAAGAGTACAGCTGTGAACTGATCTGATGTCAACATCTGCAGATACAAGTATTTTTTGCATGTGTATTTAATCTCAGCCTTTAATCTCTTGGCACTTTAATAGCATTTCTTTAGATTGTTACAGTATTTCTGTAAGGATTCTCACCTTACAGATAACTATTGCGATTTTCAAAAAGGATGCTCAGCTTCACTGCAGACTGCTTTAGATTTGGAAAATCTGTGATTAGTTTGAATTTCTGTCCTAGTGAACTTGTCAGTATCTCTCTGAGAAATAAACTAATTCCTGTACTACTGATTTCCTTTTATTTGAGTCTATGTTTTTTTTTTGCTGTAAAATAATTCTAGATATTAGATCTTGTACAAGGTCGCTAAAGACAAAATCTTAGTAGTAACTTTGAAGTCAAATCACGTTTTTCCAACTGATTTAAAAAAGAATCCGACAAATACAGTTTTATAGTAAAAATTCTGTCAGGACTTTATTCATGGTTGCATAAATACGACTGCTAAAACATAGTCACAGAAGTATAGCACTACCTGCTTATAATTTTAAGTACACTTATATAAATTTGCTCTGTTTATGTCATGTAATGAAGTGAAGCAATGCTGCAGGCAGTTAATGAGGTTAGCTCCAACTTACAATATTTGCAGAATTCTTCTGTGTATGTTATGGCATTTAAATATTGTTATGCTGTACTGCTACTGACATTGTTACTCTTAACAATAAAATCAGAATGGGTGGTGATTGCTATTTATTTGAAGCGGGGTTTACATAAATTTTTGCAGAGATTAATTTTTTTCCAGTGTCTTTTTTCCACCTGAAAAATGTGGTTTTTTATTAATGTCTTTACTCTGAAAGATGTGGGATGTATTTCCTTTCCCCAGACCACTGATCTGCCACTCCCAGTCTATTCTCAGTGTTATTTGGGCTTTTTTTTCAGGGACAGGGTGTCAAGTGGACTTGTAACATCTAGTGTTGTGGTCCTTCTCCTAGGTTTTCCTTTCCGTTTCCCCTCATAGGGTGAGGCTCCTTTTCCAGTTTCCAAGGCACAATGGTTCCTTGGACAGCAAAGTATAGGTGCAAAGCAGGTTTGTTTGGGTTGGAAAGATGGCTTGCTCCTGGCAGCTTTCCATTTGACTGTTAGCCAGAAGTCTTACCTACTGGCCAGCCTTTAGTATGAAGTTGCCCTTCACATTACAAACACAGCCTACCTCCTGTACCCGCTATGAATTTCCAGACTGATGGCAAGTGGTGCTTGTTGGCTCTCATGTTTTGTCCAGTAATGAGTTAGGAAGACATTGGCTTGCAAGAAATAAGTATTTTCTGCAATAGAAGAAAAAGTTACAGAAAAAACCAGGACATTTAAGGATGGTAAGAGATCCTAAATAATTCTGTGGTCATGTAAATTGGATTACACTGGGGAAAGGGAGACGCAAAACTGTTGCAAGACCTTGAATTGGCCAGAGCTGGAAAGGGGATCTGCTCAGTGGTAGAGCCTTTAAACTCAAAAAGCCACATTGTGTTTGGATGCAAACCACAATATCTCACATCTTAAACAGAGAAAACTTGAAAAGATTAGGCAAGTCAGAACAAAAATAAAAAGGATTTATAGACAATCTCCCCCTTCATCCTGGCAGGCAGCTTCCTTCTTTCAAGCTCTGTTTCAGTCAACTCACTGCCCTCGGATAGCATCAGGGTGATGGGAAGAAGCTGTTGGAGAGCAGGCTGCCAGCTTCGTGTCTCCTGCAGCAGCCTCTGGCAGAGCACGGTCTCCCCACGTCTTTCTGGGGGTCCCACCTTTCCTGTCTGCTGCAGGGAAGGGCCAGCTCCTTCCAGAAGAGAGCCGGTCTCCCCCTCTTCCCGTGCCACTTCATAGCCTTTTAAGGCAACAAACTGTAACTATAAACTGAGAAGTAAAACACAGTACTGCTTCTCAAAGGAGATTCCTTTCAAATCAAAGAAAAGGTCTGCAAAATGCCACTTTTTGGTATAATACTGCTTTCAGATTGCAACAGTTTGTCTGAATTGTTCTGCAGTAGGATTGCTCTTAAGGTTTGGAATAGATACTGTCGTGGTTTGGCGCTGGCCAGCAACAAAGGACCACACAAAGGGCCATGCGGTTGCTCTATCACCCCTCCCCCGGCTGGGGTGGGAAGGAGAATCAGAAGAAAAAGGCAAAACTCGTGGGTCGGGATAAGGGTAGTTTCACAGGACAGCAAAGGAAGCAAACAGTAACAACAACAACACTGATAAGAGGAATATACAAAACAAACAGCAGAATGTATGGTGCAACTCTCACTGCCCGATGCCCAGTGCTCTCCCGTGCAGCAGTTCACCTCCCCCAGGCCCGCTCCCCCCCTCAGCACCGAGCATGACAGCACATGGTATTAAATACTCTGTTTGTTGGGCCAGTTTGGGTCAGCCCGCCCGGCTGTGTCCCCTCCTGGCTTCTGGTGAAAATTAACCCTATCCCAGCTGAACCCAGGACAGATACTAAAATTTCTAGCAAAATCAGTGTCTTCTGATAACACAGTTGTGGTTTCCCTTTTTCTGCTTTAAATCCGCTGTTCTTGCCTGCTTCTGAGGATACATGTGGACTGTGATCACTGCAGATCTTGTCTAGGCATTAACAATAACTGAGAGCTGGTGGAGCCTGGAGTCCAGCATAGCCTGCAAAATCCACTGAAGAATAAACACCAAACTGGGTAGCGTACGCTGAGCTCTCTGATGCCATAGGGATTTTAAGACTAGCTTGGGTATCTGTACACCACATCCACAGCATAGGTACAACAGCACAAGCTGGCTCCTAAATTAAGTCCAAATCTTTCTCACTCAGTTGTTTCAGAGGACAAGAGCTTCGACTGTAGCATGCACCTGTTTGCAGCTCCCTTTTATCCCAAATGGCCTCCTGGAAGAGCCTTTTGCAAACCTCACACTGCTTCACTGCCCACCTGCTGGAATTTCAGTAGTTTCAACCTACATGTTTTTGAGTAAATTCAGTGCTTTGAATTCTAATTTTCATGTCTCATGTCTGTTCTTCACATACTTGTGACATGCCAAGTGAATGTGAGCATTTCCAGAGTTTTCTTGGCCATGTCCTTGGTCTGTGTGTGTTGCAGGGGAGGCAGACATTTCTCCGAAGATATCTCAAATAATTAGTTTCCTCTGGTTATTTTACTGTTTAGTTACATGTTGTACAAGGCTAATCCTACCAAAACAGATTTTTACTTTACTGGAGAGATGGAAATTCATTACTACACTGTTAATTTCTGTGTCTGGCTGCTTTGTTACATCTGTAGTCAGTAGGAGTTTTGCCCCAAAGCATGTAAAGGACATTATATCTTCTGCTGCCCCTTGCGAATGACATCCAGCTTAAACTTCCAGCACCGTGCCTTGCTGAGAACTATCATGCAGCAGCATGTAGATCTCTTATACCTGTGAAATGAAATTTGAAAACATATATTAGGTTTGTTTGGTGTTGCACCTTGTTTTGGTGAAAATTATCTACCCAGATGTTTGATCATCAAGATGAAGCCATTTTAAGCACAAATTAACGCAGTGCTCAATTATTAAATATTTAATTCTCAGCAGTGGGCCATTATAACAAGTTTTGTTTCTCTGTACAACATAGGTATTGATTAAATGGAGGGTAAACTTACAGATTGAAATATGAGAAGTTAGTAAGTCATAGCAAGGAAAAACAGTAGGAAAAAATACTGTAAGTAATAAATAGAAATTGTGTTGGGTAGCTTTTCTGGTTTGATGTTGAATATGGCTCGTATTCTTGCTGGTGGAGGCGTTATTAGGTCTGTCTCCAGTTTGTTTAAAAAGTGTGCCTGCGTCCACTTTTCAATGTGAGGAAAGCTGAAGCATGCAGTGGTGACTCTGAAGGCCTTGGGGCACTCATGAGGGTCAGCTCAGACAGTTGTGTTAATCTTTTCCAGAATGGGACCTGTGTTTGTATCATGGCCACAACATCTGTGCAATGTCATGTTCAAGAGACAAGAGCCTCACAAATTGATAACAAATTGAAAGTTGGACTAAAAAGACATTTATTTATGATAGCTCCTTCACTCCACGCTGTTGTGGAAGCTTGTTATTTTCGACAGAGTCACAGGACATACGACAATGTGTCTTTGGGGCATCTATGCCCTTTCTGTGTTTGTATTGCAAGTCCAGGCAGTGGTATCATGCTAATAGGGTGCATGCTGCTTCATCGTGCCGGAATCATCAAGGTCCCATGGCTCACTAGATCTTTATGGCATTTTATATGAGGCTTAGTTAGTGATATTATTCCCTGGTGGCAGAAGCAGAGCGAGACAGATGGCAAAAGCCATTCTATTGTTTGAAAAGCTGAAGTGGAGACAGGAAAATGGAAGGAGAAAGTGTCAATATAAATGTGTACGACGAGGGAAACTAGGAAGCACAGAAAATGACTGCATACAGGGACTAAAAAGGCAGGAAAAATCAGTGTCATGTTTCTTGGTTGATGTACACCATTGATTTCAGGGGTTCCCTATTGTGAATAGTTTTTCTTTGCTTGTTTATCTGAAGGCAGGTGATCTGGTAGTAATATTCTCACTGTCTGTATTTCTTTCTAGCTTTGAAAGTTAAAATTTCCTGCATGTAAAGATATTGTGCTCTGGTGCGTAACGATTTCTCCAGCGTTAGCCTTTAGTTTTCTAGGGAGTCTGAAGCATTTTCCTCAGAAATGGGAAAAGAAGTCAGAAACCGCGTGATGTGAAGAATCCCACAGTCAGTACAGCTCCCAGTACCTGCCTTGCTATTCCCCGCCTCAGCCTGCCGCCTCATTCCCCCCATTACAGTCTTCACCACTGCTTTCCCCTCCATCATTCCCTGGAGTGATTTCATTTGAGATTCACTTTTTCATAAAATAATCCAGGAACAGAGCAGTTATATATGTACATATATACATGAAAAAAATCCGCAGTGATTCCCTAATATCTCCCTAACAAGTCTTGTCACAGTCTTTTTCATTTGTTTATGTGCAAGTAGTTTTCAGTGGTGCTATTGGAAAGTCTGACCTGGGGTTCAGTATATTTTGACACTGCAGAAGCTGCAAAAAAATTGTGTTGCCTTGTCTCTTTCTCAATACACTTTTGTCTGTCAAGAAAGATTTGGCATTTGTCTTTTGCTCCAATTCCTTCCCTGCCACCCAGGGACATACCTGACCAGTTAGGGCTAATCCTACATAAGTAATATAAACCTACAAGTTTGTGAGGAAGGAGACAACAATTTACAGTGTAAAATTTACACATTTTTACCTCTGTATGGACACAAATTAGATATTATTTTTAAATATTTTTTGAAATGTTCCCATCAAAGAACAAGCCTGTCTCACTTGAGTCAGAAAAGCAAAACAGTGGAGAAGTATACAAGCATCTGGAAACAGTGCGCTGCACTGGAAAGTCTGGGGCTATGGTTTTTGTCTACAATGTCCATATACATGATTAGAAAATGACTCAAGTCTTATGAAGTCTAATTTTATTAGGTCTGATAGGCCTTTGTGAACCTTTATACTTCTCTCCTGATTTGCTTAGATCTGGCTTTTTATGGAAGGTATTTCTATCCTACTCTTCCACCCTGTCTTCCCACTGACTGCTTTGAAACAAGTCAAGCTTTTCTAGCACATGTGGCTTTCCGCAGCTCGGCTGTGCTCCCTGAAACGGATTGCTTTACCAGATCGGTTTTCTTGGAAAGACTTCCAAACAGTGATCTAATAAAGCTGTTACGTTAAAATACTTAGGCATTCAACAAGTGTTTGGCGAGACAGAATGATGTTCTTGGAGTTAATATCCAAAGAATATAGAACACATACTGTCTTACTGTGCTCATAGTGCAGTAAGTCATTTTATAGTTTGCTGCCTGTAGATTTTTTTTTTCCCCCCAGTCTTTTTTTCCTCAGTCTGCAATCTCAGTTCCTACGTGCATTGGGCAGGTCAGCATTCAGAAGTGGCTTTCTGCAGCTGTGTACTCTCTCTGCTTTTTTGGCCAGTGAGAATTAGTACTAATACATTTACTTTAACTGGATGCTTAGCTGATTGACTCTGTCATCACCTGCTAGCTTTCTGCAGACCTGGGGGATTTGGTGAGGCCAGTCAGAAGGTGTAATGGCTGGTGAGCAAAACTAAGCTTAGTTCTTCCTCCTCCCTCCCTGAAACAAATTGATTGTTTGCAAAAGTGATTGATAGATAGAAAGGAGGTAAAAATCTTAACAAGACATTAAGTAGTTTCATTGAGAGGGAATTTTTCTAGGAGCAGATGGAGGCCTGAGGAAGACTTAGGGTCTATGAAAGGACTGTTTGTATGTCTCTTTCTTCCTGGATATTGTGTGTGTGTACGTAAACATTTATATATGTGTGTGTATGTTTATATATATAAAAATCTCTCTTGAAAAAAGGGAATGAAGTTTTCATGTGCCTGCTGTATTGGCTGAGGAGCTGGCCCATTGCCTCACAAAGTCCCAAATTTTCCTGTCTTTGCCCAGATCTCTTTTTTGTTCTGTTGAAAAGTGTGTTGCCTCTTATAGCACTCATGCCCAATTTGTAGGAAAGTGAGGGTCAGAGATGGTGAGCCTGATAAGCATGGGATTTAGCTGTTTCTCTTGCAAAACTGCTTCTTACCTGTTGCTTTGTTCTGTCAAGGGTCCTTGCTTTGCTGGCAAGTTTCTGTATCCTGCTGCTCTACTGCCTCCGATGTCTGATAAGGATTTAAATTCTTTTTAAATTGCTGTAGCACCATGTGGCTCTAATTAGTGACTATGGCACTGCTGTTTTCTCTTGGTGCCAACATGGAACAATAAAAGACCATCCCTGCTCTGAAGAGCTCACCATGTAAGTAGAGGACAAGAAATAACAAGAAGTAGAAAGCAGGCCTGGGAAGCCCATCACAATGGAGGGGTGATCACAAATTTTGGGTTACGCAGTAGTCAAAGCACAGCAGCTACCAAGGCACTGTGAAGGAATTCTTCATGCCAGCAGCTGGAAGCAGTTAGCTTGTTGGAGCAGGCTATTGTAGGTGTTTATTTGTCTGCAATCCATATCCAGGTAAGGCAGCAGGATCGAACACCTAATATCGATAATAATAAGACCACAAGAAGCCTGTATGTAAGTTATTAGTGTGTGAAAGGAGAGGGCAATGTTTTCTCTGTGTCTGCCAAGCCCTGCAGAGGAAAGGGGACTTGTGTGAGGAACAGTGTGCCACGTGAGGATGGGGAATTGCAAGAATAACTGGTACCGTGGTTAGGGGAGTAATCTGTACTTAACGTGGGCTTCAGTTACATGCTGAACATACGTCATATCTACTCTTTTTTTAAGCTTTTCACAGGAATTGCACCAATTTTGTTTCCGTAAGTCAACAGAGGCATTGTGCTCTAAGCAGGTTTTGGAAGCAGAGTGAAATATGGTAGTCTAAAAAAACATTTGATGACTTTAATTATTTCTTATTTTTTGACAGAGTCCTTAATTGTATAAGGACGAAAAATTGATGTAATAGTTTTAGCTGGCACACAATGTTCTGTTTAATCTATGAGCTATAACCCTTTTTCCAGTGTCTTACGGGATTATGCAGTGTACTCAATTTTCAGATATAGTTTTTTAGGATATTAGACTGGACTGTCTGTTTTTCTCCTTCCTGATGTCCAAAGGCTTTGGAGTTTGAAAACACTGTTGATTTAAATTGCTTAAAGATGTTCTTTTCCATTTTCCAGTATTCACCAGTGTTGAAATTCTGCTGGTGTAATACGTATCCAATCTAAAACATCATAACAAGATCAAGTGGGTAATAGAGGTTCAAGCTTGATTTCTTCCCAGAAAAATACAGAAGATGGTGAAATAGAAGCTCAGACAAATAATTAATTATTGACTTTAAATATAGAAAGGAAGAGACAAGCTACATAAAAATAATTAAATCCTACCCTCAGAGAATACTATTTGTCCACACATAAAAGAGTAGCAACCTGTATTTCTCATGAAGAAAGGTGATGGCAATTAATGTTTTTCTACAGAGCTTTAGTTCTGAAACATTTTCTGCTGAATTACAAAAAAAGGTGTAAGTGGAATATTACAGAACACAAAAACAAAGTGGATTTAAATTAACAATAAATTGTCATGATCAGTTAGCACTTCCTATCAAAAATCTACTCTAATAAGTGAAGATGTAGAAAAAGTATTTCCTTTCTCACCCTCCACTGCTGAAGGAATTAAATAACATTGACAATTCAGACATTTGGTAGAGAAAACAACCTGAATGATTAATCTGTTTAGTTCTCTGACTGACATTTACACAGCTAATTGTGTAGTGATGATGCTTCTTTAATAGATCTGAATATTAATGGAAGATTTGGTTAAAGTTGAAACTTGTTTGTTTAGGAATGTCACTGGAGAAATAAGAATGCTTCATCAACTTCAGATTTTAATCACAGGCTTTATGACACATAGTGGAATATAAGTGCTTTTATGACTTGTAAAAAAATTGCTTCAATATTTGACATTCTGTGCTTCAAGGAATCCTGATTGGCAGTTGATTAGCCTTTTGCTCAAGTCATTATCTTCTTTAGTGAAATTAGTTGGCTAGAAAATTGCATTGTAATTCATCAAGGGAAAGTAACATTTCAGAAGCTCTTGAGAGTATGATCCTTGTTATTTAGTATACAATATAAATTATTTTATGAGCATGCTCTTCTAAAATGTACTATTCATCATATTATAGCAGTTTGTATTAAATTATTATATTTGTTTTCATTTCAGTCTTTCATTGAAACTAGGTGATACCTGCATTTAAATTAGCTCATGAGTAGTATGGAAGGTTGTGTGTACAAGAAAGACTTTGGCCTTGAATCAGAAAAGCATTGAAACGTGCATTTAAAAACTAACCCAAATATGTGGAAAACTCCTAGCTTATTATTTCTAATACAATGCTGGTAGTCAGATCTTTCTCATTCGAATGGAAAACTTTCTGCAAAAATCATGTTAATAACTAATGCACAAACATTATGGTAAGGTGAGAAAAATATATTTGCAGAAGGAGCATCAGTTTTACAAAGTCTGTAGTGTACTGGGGAAAAAAAACCAGACAATAGTTTTGATGAATATTCCTCATTACCTAAAGTGTTGCGCCTGGAACATTGCTAATTAGGTGTGTATGGGGGGATCATGGTGGAGGTCATCTGCTAGAAGTGGTGGGTAAGATTTTCATTGCCTTGGCTTCAGGTAGACGACTTGTCTCCTCCTCGATGCTTTGCTGCTCTCCCAGGTGCAGATAACTCTGATATGAAATAAGACAGAGAAACAACAATGAGATGATAGGAACTGCGTTCTTGTGAAACAGTGGTTTTCTAGCCAGTTCACTTCCAGACACCTGAAATGTAATGTGCATAGATTGTCCAGGGCTAGTGTCTGGAGGTTGTCCTGCCCTGAGCGAGGGGCTGGACTACAGAACCTCCAGAAGTTTCTTCTCACCAATATTTCTGATTCCTGTTTAGCATATTTCAGTTTCCTTCCTTTCTTGCTCTTGGGTTGTGGGATAAATCCAGTTTTCTGCAATGTTGTCGCATGCAGCGGCAATCATATTCTTTTCCTTTTAATAATTCTCCTTCAATCTCCAGCCATGGCTTAAGGTCATGTTAGGCACAAAGAGATGTTGTTTGACACACTGAGTGTCACCAGCTTATAACTTCAGATTGTGATACAATTAACAGGGTGCTTTTTTGGTGGTGGTTTCCTGTTTTCATAGCACGCGTAGTTTTAGATGTTTTAAAGCAGCATCTTGATATTAGATGAATTAAATATATATTTAATTGGAATACAATCACATGTGTACCATATGAAATTAGCTGCTGTGCAGTGATTATTCAGTGGAAGTTAATCCCTAGTTTGCTGGTAATCTTTTCCTACACAGAAAGACAGAAAAAATCTTATCACTGCGTTTAGAGTTCCTCCTGTGAGATGATGTCTGGAAGAAAACACACACATCAGGTGAAATAAGAACATTCTTTGTATGTAATTTAACACCAGTTAACTCACTGGACATCCTCTAAGACCTCATTTAAAAATGATGGGTTTGTATGTAGCTTTGTTCCAGTATTGACAGACATGTCTACCCAAGATCATTTAATGAATCACTTCACCACTGAAAATAACTACAATCTCTTGAAACTGAAGTGTCTCGTAACTTCTGTGTTTCTTCTCTGTGCTAGAATAGGCTTAGTCTTACTTGATGCCTTTCCATCTTCACTGCACCATTATCTATTGCTACTGTGTGCTACTGTTGCCCACTAACTGACAGATGGGTAGCAAAAATCATTTGGGCAGAAACAAGTCAATATAAAGTGTATTTACTGTAAATGGTCTGAAAAAAAGAGTTTCACAAAGTTGCCTCCCTAGTTTGAAAGGCAGAATTTTATGCATTTTATGTTGCATGTTTTAGATTTTTCCTACTTTAAATAGTGTATTTATAATAATAAAACGGGTTTTTTCCTAATGTAAAAAACTTAAATTCCTGGATCGTTAATAAAACATACCTACATTACACTCTGTACAAAATATTTTTCAGAAGCAGTAATTAAAATTAATTAATGCTCTGGTAAAGGAGTAATTGTCCTCTGAAGGTGTCAAGCACTGGCCTGGAATATGTTTTTCAAGAGATTCCAACAAAGTAAACAAAACAAATTTCTCAAAAGAACTGCTTTGAAATTCAGTTATTGCAGCTTACTTCGCGACCTTATTGATCACTTATTGTCTTAACAAAAGGAACTCCACAGTCTCTTCAGGAAACATTACCAGCTACAAGCTGTCCCTCTTGGCGGTCACACTCTGACCACACGGTGAAGTATCACTCCTCATGCATAAAATATAGGATGGAGGAATTGGTCATGTCTGTTCCTCCCACATGCTTACCAGGCATAATGTCACAGCCTTTAATTATTTACAATAATCATAGCAGCAGCCAGTGTAATGATGATGATACTTTCCATATCTGTAGTTCTTCTATCTGAGGAATGTGAAGTACTTCAAGCATTAGTTAAGCATGCGTTATCTTTCCATCACTACTACTAAGTGGCCCTACTGGAATAATCAGGCTGCTATTAACTGAAGTTTCTCTCCTCTTCATTTGTGTTTAACATGCTAAAATAATTGATGTATCTACAGCGTGCTCTTATTTCCTTATTTTCCCTGTTCCTTTTACTTTGTGGCTTACACCTTTAGGGCTAGTTTTGGAGGAGGGAACTTAATTGTTAAAGAATGTTTGTTCTCTAAATGAGAAACTGAAAAAAAAAAATTCATAGGATCATTGTTTTATAAATAGTTTAAGAATTTGTAAGACTTCATCTCCAAAGTCAGGCTCTCTAAGGCCCTATCTGAATGTGTGTTGCAGAGTAGCTGGAGAATATGGTGCTTTCTTGAATGTTTGTAGAGTTGCCAGAGTGCATTTTAGACGGAGAGGGAAACATAATTTTAAAAAATTGTTTGGCAGTAGTGATAGGCTATCACGTATGATTCTAAAGTTTCTTGGCAATATTGTGTAATTCTTCTGTCTAGGAAAAATATAAAAGTTGCAGACAGCTTTTATCTAACCTGACAGGGTGCAGTAAAATATGGTATTCACAGCTCAGGAGGTGCTATCTTTCCAAATGCTGCCAAAATATATTGGTGTGTCACAGTGCAGTGCTGCTTTATTAAACTCTCTAAACAAGAAAGTGGGATGGGATTTACACATTTCCTGTCTCATTATCCAGAAGTACCGCTGTTCCCTTTCTTAGGGAAAACCATATTCTAACTCTCTTGTAGAATACTCAGTTTATGGTCTGAGACCTCATATCATGCATTTGTATCAAAGGTGTGACAGAGCAAAACCAACAGAAAGGGTTTTCTCTATGGCTTTGCTGATTTTTGCTGATGGGTGTTTTGCAAACTTTGGTGTTGGTAGGTCAAGAAGTCACCCAAAGGGCAAGGGATATCTCTCAGCTTCGAGGAGATATGCTTTTCTGAAAGCAGAAAAAGAATGCTGATTCTTTCACAGCACATTTCTTATTTCTTTCCCTGGCAGACGTCAGAGTAGCATTGTAATACCCATGTTTGAAAAGACAGAAGGGCGTGGGACATCTTTTAGATTGTAACTTCAATTATTTCTCACCATTACCTGTCCTGGAAGAATTTTCAAAATCTGTCCCTCCAGTTTCTTCGGTTTCTGAGTTGAAATAAGGGTATTTGAAAAGATACAACTTTCTGTTAAGTTCCCATTCTTAATGTGGTTGTTGTGTTTGACAAAGGATATTTATTTTATTGTGTAGCAAAAAAATTATACAAGGGAAAGTTTATGCCTAAAATTTGTAGCATTTCTTCAGCTTGGTAAAATCGACTAGAAGTATAACAGAAGCTCTGAGGCATAAGGAAAAGAAATCAAATTTAATGTTTGCTGATCTTACACCTATTAAATTCCATTTACAATGATTTTTAACCTGTACTGTGTTAGGTCAGCTATGTTCCTTGCCTCCTCTGGGGAATCACTGCATATGTTCCTGAGTGTAATAACATCTACACTTTTTTTTTTTTTAGTAGCTTTCCTTCTCAATATTATAAAAGAATTAAATTTATGCTCTTGGGAACTGTTAATGGTTTTGATTCACTAAAGCACTCTTTGTATGAACAGATAACATTTATCATTTGCTTAATAACTGTCAATTTAGGTGCTAATGTTGAGTAATCAGAAGTAAGATAGCGAAAACATTTGGTTATTTAACAATGCCATTTGACTAGTCTTTTAAGAACGACTATGTAACTATGTATGTGAGAGAGACTTTGGCAGCACAGGTATTTAGGAAGAATTTGTTTGCTTGTTGGAAAAAGGGTATGTTTGATGGAAGCTTAATTATTGTTTCCCCATACCTGTGCCAAGGAAAAGTATGTGCTGCAGTTAGCATGGTGCTTTTGTGTATTCACCCAAGTGTCCTAGCATTTCTGAGAGAACGCTCGCAAAATCCTCATTTTTGAAGAGACCTTTCAGATATCCACATTTACCCTCTGCACTGTACGATGGGGTACTGCATGCGGTTTGGGGACTTTTGAAAAATTATGCCTGGTTTTGCACGTTGTAAACTGGTTCCTGCTTCACTTTGAAGTGGGTTTTGTTTTGATGTGTAGTGAAGCGGTATCTAGACCAGTGTAACTAAATGGAGCGCAAGAATTGGGGAAACAGTAAAGTACAACAATCACACCTACTGCAGCAGAAATGGGAGCAGAGCCATGAATACCTAATTGACTGTAGTGATGACTCTGCCCTGTACAGACATTATTTTTGAGTGTATTTTAGCAGTGCTTCAATTTTAACTCTTTCACAAAGCTCAAGAGCAGAATATGTTTAGAAAGTGCCATTAAAGAGCATGCATGATGACAACATGGGTGAAGTTTTCATCTGAGTCAAGAAGTCTTGTGTATTTCAAGAAGTTGCTCATTTTATTGTCTGCTGCATCGTGGGAACAGTTTAATTTGTCCTTGAGGTTAATTTAGGAATGAATCGATGGAAATGAGAACAGTGACACTGACTTGATGGCTCTTATAGCTTATCGTAGCATTTCTACTCTACAAAAAGCTTTATATAAAAATCCCTACTCTTCTTCCTTCCCCCTACTGCAGTTCCTCTGACTTGTTTTGCTGTTTTGTTGGGCTTTTTGAAGGGGTCAGTCCCTGGGTAATACAATTTTCTATTAAAGTACTTCTACATCAGGTTAAGCATATCCTGAGGCCAGTAAGCAGCAAGAGGTTTCAAGAGGAAGGAAAGGGCTTTTTTTGAGCTATTCTGCAATGATTTTTAATTCCTTACAGGATTCTAGAGGCATCTGTGGCCAACGTGACTATCTGGAGTCCTATGGACAAGGAGGCTGGTTGGACTCCTGAATCACAAAAGCCTGTTATGATATACAAATGGTGCCAAATTTCAGACTTAAATCCATTGTGGCATTACCAAGGAACATTGTCTCTTGGGAAATGCTGCGAAAATGTGGCTCTGTGTTTGCAGGGAAGGACTATACATCCTGATACATTGAAATTAAAACCTAATTAGGCCAGATTTCTCTGAGAACCCCTAATAATTATGTTCTCCTTTAAAACCTGCAGGTTTATGAATAATAGAAAGGAAAGATTGAATGTGGCTATCTAAATTTTTTTTCTTTTCATTTTCTATTCTGTACTTTCCTGGGGTATCTATTTGAAGTATCAAGAGAACATTACTAGTTTCACAATTATTAACTCTATAGCATCTAAAAAAAGTGCAAATGCCGTCTCATGGAGCTGTTTTGTTGCTTTCAAGTAGTTATGCTTGCAACACTAAATCATCTCGTATTTGATATGGAATCTGCTGAACATAAGAAGATGTTCAGACTAAATGACTTCTCGGTCAATATTCCACCAATAAGTGCTAGAGGTGGAAGTTCAAACCCTGTTGTTCACTGAGTCATCTTGTCAGTCATGTCCATGATCTTTGCTATATTTCATAAATGTTCTGACCACAGGTGTACGCACTTCACTTAGTCATTCACAGATTGGCAGATTGTTGTAGTGAAACCTGGGGCTTCTTGAAGCCAAAGACAATTTTGTCAGGGATTTCTTGTCAAACTGGAAAGGAAATATGTGATAGTATCCATTTGTTCTTTGTTTATGCCCCATCCTATATGAGCAGTCTGCAGATTTTGAAAAACTCGTATTCTGGTTTCCTTGTGCCGTCTGTTGCTTACTATTAATTAATTCCCAACGTGTTATTTAATCTGCTGGTTATTTGCAGATGTGTTTGACAGAGGGTTGCAAGTTTCAAAACAAGTAGGTTTCTGCACATTTCTGAAAACTGATGTCCAAATAGAAGCTAAAGCCTCTTTTAAGGTGGGGAAATCCAGGGAGACTCAAGCATTGTATATTTTGTTGGCATCATGTGGCTGGCCAGTATTTCAGATTAAGTGTAGCACATGTGGCTTTTACCCTGCCAGCAAACCAAAAAAGTCAGGGTTGGAGGTATAGAAGAACTCAGTGTAGAGTAAGTGAAGGGAGACCGGAGATGTGGGGATTTCTAGAGATACAGGGATTGACTGGAATGTTGAAAATACCATGTGTCATTTTTCCCTCAGTTTCTCTCTCTGCATTTTCCTATTTTGTCTCTCTCTACTTTGTGAAGTACATAAAATCCTCTAAGAAATAAGCTAGGTAAAGCCTTGAGAAGTTGTTTTGATGAGAAAAAAGCTCTTGCATTCAAATTACATCTGGTCTGTAAAACATTACTCGATGAGATTTCTATTCAAAACAAATATTCTTGTAATATCTGTATCTGTGCTGACATGCATATAAGGCATTCGTGGAGAGGGAACAATGTATTGGTACTTGAAAAAAAAATCCTGTTAATTTTAAACAAAAAAATAAAGTAGGAAGTGTAGTTCAGTAGAGAAAACTGCCTTTCAGAAGGTCGTGAATGTCACTCTCACCCTTTTACGACAGTCAGGCTGGTAATCAACTGTATCCCACTGGGTTTTGTATAATAATATTTTAAAAAATTGTTTTGTTGGATTGTTTATGTAAATGCTATCAACAGCCAAATAGATTTGTTCAGGCAAAGCCATACTTAAGCTCCAGGCATTTCATGCCAGTGTGAACTAATTAAAATCATATTGTGCAATAGGTCAATAGATCAGGAAGTTGGCCTTCTAATTAGGAGAGGTAGTTAGAAAAAACTTTGTTCTTGTTGAAAAGGAAGAGCAAGATTAAGAAAAGTAGTCTAGATGTGAGGAAAAGAAATCAGAGCCCCAGTTCTCTGTTGAAAGCCATGTTAAAAGTCAGCCCTTTCTTTTTTGAATCACGCCATGTTACATTTTGAGAGATTTAAGGCTTTAGATTGTCCCTCATTGAGGATCTTTGTGCTCATTCCTCTACTTGCAGTGCCTGCCGATGTTGTGCATACCTCAGTTCTCAGATAACAAATATTAGTCTGGCCTCCACAAATGAAGGGCTGACGAGAGTATTCAGATCTGGTTTGTATTTACTGTCAGTTTAGACCTTTCATCCTCCTTAACACTTTAGCTACATCGATTTTTTGGGTTCTTGCTGTCACCACAAATAGGTGCCTGACCAAACTGAATAGGTGTCATCAAGGAACTGTTTTTGAGTGAGCCTTTTGTGCTAATTATTGCTTAGCTTTCGTTCTTCCATCTCAATAATTGGAAAACATTTTTTTTTCAATAACATGTTGGTGTTGGGTGCTGTTTTACCCTGAAGCATAAACATATTTAGTAAAAATAAAAAACAGTAAAAAGATTTTTAGATGGTGGAACACCTTCTCAGCTTCTTCTGTAGATTTTTTTCACTTCAGAAGAGTGGAAGGCAGATCTGTTTTCACTATGCTTTTGTTTTGTAAGGGAAAATGGAGCAGGGGGTTGGACTGCATCACCTCCAGGGTCCCATCCAGCCTAAGTTATTCTCTGATTCTATGAAAGGATATATGTTGAAAAAAAATACATTAATACTATTAAAGCTAGTAAGTCTAAGATGTCCATTTATTGGAGTGAAAAGTATTATCTTTCCACAGGGCCCTGATGAGCTTTCTTTACAGTGTGATGCTGGTTAAGACTGAAACATGGGAAATATTTATGGTGTGGGACTGTAAATTAACCATAGGTCTTCTGGAGACTGTCTTATGAAATGTTTCACCAGCATATTCATGCATTTTGCTTATTCAGTTTGAACTGAGACGTGTATTTCACAAGTACTTAGCTGTGTAAAATGTTATGTATAATACTGTGAAGGCAGGGGGAGTTGATTTTCTCAATCACCTTCCTATCAGAAGTAACTAGAACTGGGCATTAGATTATTTGTGTAAGTGGTGTCGATGCTCTGAAAGAGGTTCTCCATCATTCCCTCTTCTTGTTGCTTCCTGACGCTTCATCCGTACCATCACCACTGCAAGCAGGACGTATTAGTCATTCTAGGACAAGGCTTGTTTATGTTTGTACCCTAGGGTAACTGCTGAATGTTTTTCTGCCATTGCTCAGTTATTTGTCAGTGCCTGTTTACAACTAAAACCTTAAGGGAAGAATATGCTATCGTGTTGACTTCTGTGTGTGGCTGGTGCAGAGTCTGAGTTTGATACGAATTGTTACTATGATCTTTTGAACTTTGATTCATTCAGGTTGTTAGGGCTCAGTAATGAAACCATCACCCTCTTGTAATGCAGAAATTTGTTTTACCTGGGTGTGAGAATGGGGGCTTTTCCACTTTATTTACAGGTATTGAGGCATTGCTAAAAATCCTGAGAAATTCAAATAATTTTCAACTAAAAAAAGGTGTTTAAAGGGTGTTTTAGTGAGTTTTTGATGGTTTAGCTGGTGCCTTGAAGGAAACCTTGTGAAGGAAACCACCAGACTCTCCTCACTGCTTTGGTTTTTAGCATCATCAGGTACCTTGGAGCACATGGAATAGGTCTCTTTTGGGTAAAACTAGACTGAAGGATGTCTCTAATGTATTCCATCAGAAAACTGACATTCAGTCTGTGGACCAGACAAGAACTAGCACAAAATAAAATAAATAAAAAACAAAACAAATGAAAAAAAACCCTCCCCACCACCAAAAAAAACCCTGAAACATGTATAGTAATTATACTACAGGTTCTCAACACCAGTTGTTCTACTCCACAGATGTGTTCTTATTGATCCTTTGTATTTGCTAATGAAGGTGTACCCAAAGTGCTAAATTTTGATAGAAAAATGTAGATGGGGCTCAATATACCCTTTGTATGTATAGCAGTTCACAATGTTTCTTCAAGCTTCCTTGCCAAATTCCCCATAGTTTCTTTTCATAATCCTGTGTACATCTTCCTATTGGGAAGCCTTTGAATCATATGAAAGTAGGAAGGCAAAGCTTTTTTTAAAAGTGTACTTTCTGAAAGTGGGTAAAGTTATATTAAGAATTATGTCGACATTTATTCTGCATCTGACACCATTGGCATAAGCTGTTGTTTTGGTGGTTTTTTTTTAAATACGGGTTAAGATTCTGTTCCGTAAAATGTTTCTGGAAGGGATGCTTCTTTGACTGTCTTTGGAGCTTCAGTATCTTTACCCAGCGTTACATGGGTCCTCTCAGTTTATTCTTCAGCATATTGGAATGATTACTTCTTTCTAGTGGTATCAGGCTGTATTTCAGATGTGAACACGTAGGGTTAAATAACCAGTAAATTTAAGGAGTCTGGCTTAAAGGTTCCCATGTAACTTTTCAGGAGCGGATTACCTCTTTATTATTTTCATTTCTCTGAGAGCTTTTTTAACTGGAACTTTCAATCTTTTTCGCACAGTGCTACAAATATACCTCACCCTTCCCTCCCCGCTTTCAATGAAAGCTGGAAAGGAAAATCTGGAGTCTTAAGTATAATGCCAAATATCATAGGATATATATTGTTCAATCTTTCTATTGCTACTTATGATCATATGTGTTTTCTTCAAAAACTGTATTTTTGTGTATTGGACATATGCACACTTGAATATATTTACTGCAGCTTTTATGGGCTAATGTTGAGCTGCTTTTTCCTTTTAAAGTCATATCTTAGTGCTCTTGTATTATTTCATTAATACTGCTCAAACTACAGACAGCTTGAGACGCTTTGGGTAAATTGTTGCTCAAAATTACCTCTGAAAAATTCAGTTAATATATTATGTGTCTGTGGAACATTGCTGTGGAATTGATGCTGTTTACTCATTAATTACTGTAGACTGCAGCTCACAGTGTTGGCACGATGGCTTGTTTGTTACATGTGACAATCACTTTACAAATGTCAGTAAAATCAAGACAAAAACCTCTAGTACAACTGGAAGTAACAACTCAGTATTTTCCTCATTAGTTTTGGCAGCAAAGTAGTGTTACAAAACACTATGCAATAAAACACCAGCCAACTGAATCCCACACTGTGGCTATAATTACATATTTTTGCTTGCTAATCAGTAGAATTTTTCTGTGTGCACTAATATACTTCAACGGTTCTGTTGCAACACCAAATTTACTACAATGTTCTCTTGAAGAAAATGGCACATAATGATTTTGTATTTACTATAAGAAGATATTAAACTAAATAATACATAATAATGCTGCACAGATTAACCAGCTCTTTACTTCTTCTGTTCCTTATCTCTCTTTTAATAGCGTTTGAGAACAAACATAAACTTATTTGGGAGGCAATTACCAGAATTACCAAACTGGTAGACATAGCCATCTGAGTGCAATATCTTGTTACTTACTCAAAAACTATTAGACTGTAATTTTAAGCTGTGCCTAGTATTTTAATTTCCCTTCCCACAACTCATGGAGCATAAGGAGTGTTGAAGCCAGCTCAGGTAAGTAATAAGAACTAATAAGGTCGTTAATTACAGGGTTACCTTTCTTGTAGATTATAAAAGCTTGTGTGGGACTCAATTAAACAGGCTGTTGGAATATGGCCCTATGGAAAGCTGGATAGTGAATAGATCAGAGAAGCTCCAAGTGCAACTTTTGGATTCAGAGTCTTCCATTAATTCCAAAGGTCACTTGCTATTATCAGGTTGTGTCTGTCTCCTTTTTTAAACCTTTTTCGTCCAAAGTGATTACACTGCAAAAAAACTCAAGAGTTTTTATTCCTTTACGTTTTATATGAATAAAATGTGCAGTCATTTAAATTCCACTTGATCATTATGAATATATCTGACAACCTTAGGTTAGTATAACGCTTTTTCATTTACCTTGGAAACAGAACTTTACTGTCAGAGACAAGCTGTCCGGGAGTGGAAATGGAAGGTAGGGTCTGGTGATGGCAGCTTGCCCCCTTTATGCCAAATACAGTTAATTATGTCTGAGGGTTGTGTTGATGGCTCTAATATTTTTATAGGTTTGTCAGATTCTGCAATGTAGTCTGACATACTAGTGAGAGTAAATAGTTTTCTGTATTTGATATGTGGTATGAGTCTATCAGGATACGATAACTGTTTTTATAGGGGAAATGGTACTTAGTGTATGTGATGATTTTTGCATGCTGCTGGAAAACATTTGATATTTCAACATTCCTGAATGTTGATTGTGTCCTAGATCTTGTAAGTTATCTTTTGGCAAGTGTTTGTCTTAGATGTGTTGCATGTATGATTTTTCATAACCACTCAACAAAAGTAAAAAATATTTGAGATTTTATGGGTAATTAGTTCTCAGGCTTGTGTTAAAACACTGTCTAGAAGAACCTTGTTCATACATAATTTTCTGGTTAATCTTGTGTTTACTTTTTTCTTCCCTTGTATTTATTCCATTTGAATACATTACAATGTGTTCAATTGGATTTACCTATTGCAAGGAAATTTTTTATATAATTAATACTGTTAATTAATGTCTTGAAATAGCACTCCAAATTGAGAGGATGTTTCTGTGATTGCAGACTGGGAAGTATCTCAACCAAGTTTTCACCCTTCAGTAGTTCACGATAAAAGTAAATTAGCACAAGTGAAAATGGTTCAGGAAATAAGAAAACCAGACGCTACTCAGTAAATAATTCCTAGTATTCCTATAGCCTATTAAGCCTTACTGCAAGCAAGAGAATATCTGCTTGTTGATACTTAGTCTTACTCCTTTTGTACATTCCAGCTGCTGCTCTAATTCAGAGTTCCTACAATCTCTATGGGTTTTTTTAAGTCCCTTTTGAATCATGCCCAGAACTGGACATACTTTGCTTCTGTAACTAACCTTTCCCCTGTTACTTTCTTAATCTTCTCTGTCTTGTAGATAATGCATCACCTAAACCTGCATGAAGATTCAGTGCTGTTGCATAGTCAAGCTGAACCTGTATGGTTAGAGGGAAAGGGAAGAGATGACTCTTGAAAACAAACAAACAAATTGCTCATAAAAAGTACTGAAAACATAATGTTTGTAATCATAAGTGATGAAAACTTTTTCTTGGCAGACCAGCCCATCTTTCTTTTGCAAGATTTTTAAGGGAAGTGGTGCTATTCACCTTGCATCACATACCTCCTTCATCTGGCTCAGGCTCAGCATCTTCTCCCAGGTTTTCTCAAAAGCTTTAATGTATTTTATTCTAGCAGTGATGTATAATGTTCTGGTGCTTGATGCACCCTACAGCTAAAGAGAAACATCACATTCTCCTGTGTCTGGTTTAGTTATATTTAGTTAGAAGTCATATTTTGCTACAGAAGCCTTCAGGCTTCAAATCCACAAAGACCTATGTGAGAATGTCTTTGCTTCCATGTTCTCTGTGCAGAGAAAGTCTTACAACACATCCCCTTGCATTTTAGTGGGGAAAAAGTGGTTAACTTTCAAATTATTATTTTTTTTTTAATTTTCAATATACCTTTAAAACTCTTAGGAATGACGTGCCAACAGCCTGCAGAGCTGTGAGGATGCACCACAGTTATAAGGCTCCCTTTTATACACTCATTTTACAATTATTACTTGGTAGCCTGCGGTGTCTGAACCATTGACCTGTGCCTGACAACTGCTAGCTGATCATAGTGAATAAATTTGTGTAATCACTGTGTGATGACTACTTAATAACTGTACTGCAAATACTCAGATACCTTTTCTGGCTTAATACAATTCATCTGCCATGACTGGCTTGTGTGCTTAGTATTTTTGAAACGTTTGTATGTAACAGAGTACACCATTGCAATCTCCTGTCTTTTCATGTGGAGCCCTAAAATGCTGAAACCTACAGAGAAGAAAAAGATGTATTACAAAAACACCAAAGAAAAATAGTTATCGAACACCAGAGAGGAAGTGCTTGTGTCTGTTGTGAACAGGAAAAAAAACCAAAAAACCTAACAGAAAATTTCCTTAAAGACTTTGCAGTGGTTTCTCTATTTTAACTCTCTTTTTCTAGGTTAGCAGCATGCTTTTACAAAAAATCTACAGTATTTATTTTCTTGCTAATGGTGCTGTCCACATTACATAGAGGACGACATAAAATTGGAAGATACAAATTCAAATACTTGTATGAGACTAAGACACTCACAACCCCCCCCCAAAAAGCATGTCCAGAGTAATGCAACAAAGACATCTTGCTCAGGCTTGTGAGTTGCCAGTCCTGAAGGGTTGGAAGAATATTCTGTGGAAGCACTGGTAGTTTCTTTATCTGACATTGCGCTCTTCTTTTAAACATTTGCCTTTGGCCATCATGTGAGATAGGCTGCTGAGACAGATGGTCAGTTACCAGTTTGTCCATTTCTGTGTTCTTTATTCCATTTACATGCAGCATCAGAACATTAGTAAATATCTTTTTTTTTTTTTTTTTTAATCTGAGTTTCTTTGCTGTTTCAGGCATGCTTTTTATCTTTTTAGGTATTTGTTTCTTTACTGCTTCTCAGAGGTTTACTCAATGTTTCCAAACAGTGCAGAAGGAAAAATAAACTCTGTAGTTGTATGCACTAGACAGAGGTTGATATGGTGATAGTAGCCTAATGTCATCAATAGCTTAATAGCCACTGTGACAGAACAGAGTTTCAACAAGATTTTAAAAACAATAATGTGGATACATACTGGGAGTTTCTCCTGTGCTTGAGGGAGGAAGCATAAAGGTGCATGTGTTTAAAAAAAAAAAAAAAAAAAAA
>Ga0065711_1032778_pt1 | contig 26698 bp, 14 predicted proteins | sample Hoacrofraction12_FD_59098 | JGI IMG/M metagenome (GOLD analysis project Ga0065711, IMG submission 59098) | Hoatzin crop microbial communities from Cojedes, Venezuela - Epithelial fraction 12 v2 (version 2) | ecosystem: Host-associated > Birds > Digestive system > Esophagus > Crop | place... | reverse complement strand
CTTTAATTATGCTAGTGAAATCGTAGCCGTCTTTTATGCACTTCAGAAGGGGTGTGCAGGTGCAATCAGAGGTGCAATTAAATAGTTTATTTAATATTTTAATCATGGAGTAGGAACTAGAATGTTTTTCTCTCTCTCATCTTTAGTTCACTGCTTCCTCTCCTTCTTTTTCGTCTCTGAATTTTGACTCTGACTCCAGAAAATTGGCTTTAAATAGTTATGCATGAGAACCATGTCTAGTTTTGCTCACCTTTGTCTGAAGCAGTCCTGAAACACTGCCCAGTAAGATTTGTACTTTCAAATTCATCTTCTCCTGCCCACAAACATGCCCGCCTGCATTGCTGTGTTATAAAAAAAGAGCTCTGACGAATTACAACACTATGCTCTGATGTATAGAAACACCTACGAAAATACCCAGTAGTTCAATTTCAGTGTGTCTCCAAACCATCTCTATCCTTGACTCTCCCCACCTTTATGTCTCCCCTAAACAGCTGATATTGTATTGCACAATCTCAGGATGCTCTTTCCATGAACCCCATATCAAGCTCCATACCCTTCCCTCCCCTCTCAGCTTGTGGGGTGCTCCATGTGCCCTCCTGGATGACGCTAGGTAAAAGATGTCACCCTGGACCATGGGCTGACCTTCATCCAACAGCCCTTGTAATAGTTATGCCAGGGGGTCCCTTGGCTCTTGCTGAGTGATCGATGCTCCTCTGTGCTCATGAGCCTTCCATCACACAACCTAACAGCATGAGATGTGGTAGGAATATCAGGCTTGAAGGGACCGTATCAACCGCTTGTCAGCAACAAACCAGCAAGTGGAAAGCATTTGACTGAAGGATGCCATTTCTTCTGCACACATACAAGTCCAGAGTCAATAAATTCCTGACTCTGCTAGCATATACTTCAAAACTTTTGTGTGGAAAACCAAAACTGACAGGAACAAATTGTCTGAGACTGATTCATTGCTTTGTGGTGTCTGTACTAATAATGCAAACAATCTATTTACCCTGGAAGATGTAAGCATGAAAATATGACAACCCAAGTCTATCTAATTGCAAGGTGTGTTTTTTAGAGACATTTTGCTCTTCTCTTCATCAACTGTTGAAAAAGTGCAGGTGGAACTGCTGTTTTTTTCTGTTTGTTTTTGGGTTGTTTTTTTATTGCTGCATTCTGGAATGAAATCTATTTTAAAATTTATATTGAATAAGCAAGAGTTTCAACTGCTGAAGTGGCAGGTGGTAGGATGGGAAAAGGAAAGGTAGGTTTTAAAATAGTAACAGATGAAACATTTTGGATATCTTTATTTTTTTAATAGATCCATTTAAATTCTAAAAAGAAAAAATGTTTTTTGGGGAGTTAAACAAGGTTAAATCTCTGTTCTTGGAATGTTACACTTTTTGAGTGCTTATACCAATACCGCATAACTCTTCTTTGTCATCTATGACAACCCGAGTAAGTGAGCTGTCCCCTGGATGTGCTACAGTACGACACAGAAAGTCAGCCTGGTGCCCAGGGTTGTCACAGCCCACCTGATGCTCTTCTCGAAGAGAGATAGCCTTTTATCCCTAAACAAGGAAAACAAAATAGGTAACTGAATAAGAGCAGGTAAAAACAGGAGTGAAAAATAGACATCATTTGTTTTTCAGACAGAATTTTCTACGCTTTGTTCAGCTCTACAACAAGTCCCCTTTTTTTTAGGAACTAAAGGAAAGTAAGTGTCTTAGAGAAACAAAGATACGACTGTAAGGTAACTGCACGTATTTTCAGGTTAAAATGTCTTCAGCCTGTCTTCTATCACAGCTGCTTTTAGCGCTTGTTAGGGACGTGGGAATGTCTCTGTGGCGGCTAAAAATAAAGACTACTCCAGCAGTAATGGAATTTATGGCCACGTAATCCGTTTTTGTCTGTGTTTTAAAGTGTGCTGTGCTTAGCACTCTGAAGTCATAGCTGAGATTTTACAGAAGAACCAGGTGGAAACAGAAACCTCTTTTCCTCGGAATTTCTATGAGCAAAATGTTTTTTAGAAAAAGAAAACTATATTAGATTTTAAATACCACAGAAAATCCTTAACATTTTCATCCGTAACTATTGCAATATTCAAAACTTTATCTATAATAATGTAAGACATAAAAGAATACACAATCTGTAGAAAATATATACAGTATATAAATTCATATTAAAAAAAAGAACCGAAAGGTAATAGTTAAAATGAAACATAATTATTTTGACATTGTAGAAAGAGTTGCTCCAGAATAATTGCCTTTTCCATTTTCTCCTTGCATTTCACTTTTTGTCAAGTCTGTGTTGTTCCATGGAGTATTTGGATTTGAATCAAATTTTCTCTTTTGATGAAAAGTGTATTACTGGATGCTTTCCAGTGATGTCAGCACCCCCTTTCACAGGAAAAAGTAAGGATTGTCCATTAGATGATCATGTATTTATCCAGGCTGTATCTGCAGAAAGTTCTGCCTGGTCCCTACTCAGAGATCCCAGTGTCCCTCGTGTGCCTCCCACCATCTGCTCTCCTCTCATGTAACGTACTGCCTTGTAGATGGCTTGCACAGCAGATCACAATTTTACAGACTGAGTCAGAAAATCATACATTCAGAGCTTTTTTTATACTTACCCAAATCCCTATGCAGCCCAATTTTCTGAGTCTTTGATTAGAAATTTTTAATAAAAATTAAAATGGCTAAAAAAGTGACAGAAAGTGTTTCATCCTGGAGAACGCATGACCTCATCTTTGCAAGAGATGTGTTTGTTTTCTCTGTCTGGACAGAGTGATGTGAAATGGCAAAGGCATGTAATTTTCAGATGGCTGAGGTAAGGCGAAATCAATTTAATCACAAAAGTTCCACTTCTAAGTATTTCCTCTGCTGCATGGATGCTAATGTCAATATTTGTTGTGGGGTTTTTTTTGGGAGGGGGGGTTTTGGTTCGATTTTTTGGTTTGAGGTTTACTGTAAGTCTTTTTTTTGAGGTGAGATGCAATTTTTCTTCACTTATGAAGATTTATCTTCTTCTGGAATGTAAAACTTCATGAACCAATACATTGCATGAAAAACGGTGTGGTGGTGTTGATAGACAGCCAAGAGGAATGCAGAGAAGAGTACTCTATTTCTTAACTTTCCTGTTTTTATGTTGGATTGTTGAAGTTCTCAGTATGATTTTAGTATTTCCTCTGTGTTTCCTATGCTGAAAGAGTACATTGTGAGCTGTTGAGAGCAAAGGAAAGAAAGTGAAGGGCTTTCATCGTATACCAAATGGTGAAATTCAGTTTCAGTGGATGGGAAACAATACCTTGACTTCATCTGAAGAAGAGAAGTGACCAAGAAGACCATAACTGCTGGGCTTTATGAGAGTGCTTCGAAAACTTTGTATTTGGCTTCTTTATATGTTTTTCACTAGAATATCTCTTTCTGGCATTCTTTTCTGATGGTCTGAGAAACAATGATGATTGTGTCAGCAGCCATGGCTCTACCCTTGAAGAATGGGGACACAAGGTGACGTAGGCCTACCCCTACTTGAGGTGTCTGCAGGGGTGATGCTTGGGAAATGGAGAGAGTCATCACACTCTGGTCCAGATTATGTCAGATCTGTGGATCTAGAGCAACTTTGGTTTGAAAAACTTGTAAGATTTTAAAATGTATTTATGTTAAAGGAACTTTGTTTCGATCTCTCCTGTTTACTTGGGTGGAAAGGGATCAAAAGTACCCCAACTGTTTGAATTTTTAATAGTTGTGTATAGTTCTGCAAAATCAGAACAGAAATCTAAAGAAGCCAACTCTGTCAACAAGAATTTATCCTTTTAGGACAAATTCCATAATTTTGGAAGATACTGTGTTACACTTTAAGATTGTCTCAGTCATTCGTTTTACTTTTGATTACTTTATTGGCTGAAAATATTAAAGTGAATAACCAAACACATTTTGAAACTTTTTCCTGAGGAAGGTGATGATACATGTTTGTTGTAATATAATAAAGACTAATATCTGCTTATGCACTTTTTATTTTAAAGAAAGCTTATATTCATTTTTGGAATACAGTCACAGGTGCCAAAAAACCCACATAAAATACTTGAAAAATTGATATGTGATAAGCACTGCTTTTCAAACTGGATGTGTCCTTCTCACTATCAGTTTTGTTTCTTAGTGTCCCCCCTCTGTATTTGGAAGGAAGTCCCGTTGGAGGGGATCCTTCTCATTATTGAGTGGTATTCATCTCACTTAGCTATAGAGACCTGAAAGTCTATGGATGTTGGAAAGCTGGGCTTTTCCAGAGTGGCAATTCAAGTATAATTTCAAGCAAAATCACAGAGAATTACTGATTTTGGTAGGGATCTCCAGAGATTATTTAGTTCTAGCCCCCTGGCCTGTTTTGGCCAGAAGGTCAGCTAGTGGAGAGCCATGTCCAGTTTGGTTTTTAACATCTCCAAGGATTGAGACTCCACAACATCCTTGAGTAACCTGTTCCACTGTTTAATCACTTTCACACCGCAGAAGTTTTTTCTTATGCTTAAACTGAATTTCCTGCATCTAAGTTTCTGCCCATTAGCTCTTGTCCTGTCAGAGAGTACCACTGAGAAGACGCTTGTTCTGTCTTTACTCCCTCCATGAGATATTTATACACATTGATACATCTCCCTAAGACTTTTCTTCTCCAGGCTGAGCTGTTCCAGCTCTCTAAGCCTGTCCCCATACGTCAGATGTTCCCATCCCTTTATTATCTTTGTGGTCCTTCAATGGACTTGCTCCACTGTGTCCCTGTCTCTCTTGTACTGGGTGCCTAACACTGCACCCAGCACTCCAGATGTGTTTCATCAGAGTTGAGCTGAGGGCAAGCAGGGTCCTAGTGGCCATGCTTCTCCCAGTGCACCCCAAGATGCTGTTGGCCTTTTCTTGCCACGAAGGCACATTGCAGGCTCGTGGTCAACTCCTCATCCACCAGGACTCCGAAGGACTTTTATGTCAAATTGCTTTCCAACCTGTTGGCCCCTGGCCCATCCTTCTGTGTGAAATTATATCTCTTCAAGGGTTAAAAGGAAATATAGAAATCTCACTTAGGTTTAATGCTGAAATTTTAAAACACTGTTAGATGAATCACTCTCAAGGTAATATAACTGCATAGCATCTTAAACCTGGTGCCGTCATTGACACAACTAAATATTCAGGACAAGGTGGTGGCAGAGGTTGAATAGCATCCAAAAGGTCTTGTTCTTTCTTTTTCTTTTCTTTTTCCTTTTTTTTCCCTCAGGAAAATAACACATTTCATTTTGCAGGCAAAATTATGTTAGAAAGAAGTGACATCTATTGTTTTGTGTCCTCTACAACTCAATTTGAGCCATATAGAGCATCCCTGTAACACCTATGTTCCTTAAAATATGGTTCATTCTTACCCTTGTAAATGGCATCAAATGGGAAAATATCTGAAATGTTCTTCTCTGTACTCTCTTGTGGGCATGCCAGTATTTAATTTGTCAACCTGGAGTCCTGAGTCCTGTTGGAGTGGGTCCAGATGGTGGGCCAGAAAAAAGGTCAGAGGGCTGGAACACCTCTCCTGTGAGGAAAGTCTGAGACAGTGGGGCTGGTCAGCCTGGAGAAGAGAAGCCTTTGGGGAGATCTTGTCGAAGCCTTCCAGTACCTCAAGGGGCCTACAAGAAAGCTGGAGAGGGACTTTTTACAAGGGCATGTAGTGATAAGACGAGGGGTAATGGCTTCAAGCTGAAAGAGGGTAGGTTTAGATTAGATATCAGAAATTTCTAATAAACTACAAGTCTTCTCAGAGTGGTTCTTTCCATATGAACATGTGTGTCTTTAAGCTGTTGTGCTTTTCGAAGTGCAAAGACACACCTCTTTATTTCATTCTTCATGCTTGAATGATCTTCACCTTCAGCATGAACTTTCATATTTTCTCTCAGTTGATGCAAAGAAAAGCAGAGCACTGTTCCTAACAACACATAATGCAGCAGTGTTGGATAAAAGTTAAAGTTATTGCACAAGACTGGGATGGAGACTGCCAGATAATTCTTCTCCTTGTTTTCAGGTGTTTTCTTTGTAGAGTCTGAGCCAGCATTTGATACCTTTGGCAAACTGAGTGACAAATGACTCCTTCAATGACCCCACAGAAACCAAACGAACACTGTGCGGAAGAGGTTCTGCTCCAAGAAAACAATTATGGCTTGTCAAACTGTGCAAGAGCGTATCCTACTGGACAGGATTTGGTCTGACAGATGGATTAAGAAGGTCATGGTAGATTGAGGGACAGATCCTTCATCTGCCATTGTTTGGGACTAGCTCTCTTCTTTGACAGTTGTTGTGTATTCCCATGCAGTGGCCTTTAGCTGCGACAATGAAATGCTATATCTGATGGATGTTCACCCATGCGTGGAAGTGATACTATTCCCTTATTTCACGTATGAGTGTGCACACCTCTCTGTGTTGCAGACAGAGAAAGAAAATATTTTTCACATTTCTGGCTAGATTGCACCTTTATCTAGTAAGTCAGTTTATCATTACTCTTTTCTCCTACTTTTTGTAGGAAACCTTCATCCTGGGCCCTGTAAGGAACTGCACTGGGCCTTGACTGTGTTTGAGTGTGGTGCTGGACCAAATGATCTTCAGAGGTTCCTTTAAACCTAAATCAGTGATGCGAGATGTGAATCAAGATCGTAATTTGTACCAGGCATTCCTAGGACAGTGCTGTGCGGGTGCTAAGTTTCTAATAGTTCTACCAAAGTGAGTAATGGGTCAAACCCCCAACATGTAGGACATCACTGCATGTAACTGCGCAGAAATAATTGGAGCGGAAGGGAAAGAGGGGAAAGCAGTACATTCAGTTACCTTCTCTAGCAACACATCCCTCAGACAAGTCCGTTTCTGTAAGACTGTGAGTGTTTGAGATCTAGAAATGCTGCTTGTATGTTGATCACACGTATACTTTGTCATGGTTTTGATCACCAAAAGACAACACAGATGGTTCAGACTGATTTGCCATTTTGCGCTTGCAGCCTGTTACTCCAGTAAGCTTATTTGGTATTAAAACCAGTCTGATTTCTTCTCATTTAGGATCAAAGCTATAACAGGTCTATATGAATATACCAGGCCTACCTGGCACCACTGAAACAGACTCACTTGATAAGGCCTCACTAGCAATCACAAGCAAAATGCCCCCTTTAATATATTCTTGAAAATATAAGAATATATTCTACTTTCATGTCTACTATCCTTATCAACTTGAAATGCATCACCTGGCACAACTGTCTGTATGTTAACATCTGTGCCTATTCCAGCAAAGGCGCACAGAAAAGAAAGAGGAATGTTTTCTTTCTGCAGGAGATGAAGCAAACAAATCTAAAAGAGAAAACACCTCGTTGCTTCCCCTCACAATATATTTTGATCCAAGCTACCCTACTTCATATGTTAAACATCTTTTCCTGATCCCTGAAAGAACAGGATATTTCTTTAGGTGGAATCTCAGTTCTTATGAACAGAAAAGAATAACTTTATTTACTTTGTCCAATTTCTTGTCAGTTCCTGACCCCTTTAAACTCTACAAATCTAAAATAATTCTGATTTCTGTTCAGTTACACTGCACTTAAAATGTACAAACTCTGTACAAAACTGACAAATTTTGTACTCTTCGGGTCTCAGGTAAGAATCCAAATTGTGCTACCACAAATTCATTCTTCTCTACTCACAATTTCCTAAATGTCAGCTACGAAAGGTAGGTGACATAGTGATAGAAGCATGATATAAAAAGGAAAAATCTCATAGAACTGTATTTGCTCTTCTGTGACCATGATTCTTGCATGCCGTGATTTTCTGCTGATTTTTGTATCTATTTTATCTTCTTATGCGAGAGGAGGGGGACTGGAGGCAGGGATGGTGAGCATCAGGACCCAAATTGGAAGAAAAGCTGCAGCTGGGGAATGTACGCACACCCAAGATGTGGGAACCATTTTTTAGTTCCTCAGCTTTAGGCACCACCTCTGCAAAGAAAGACATGTTGTCTAATCTGGCTCTGCCTCGCTTTACCCACGTGCAAAATGGGGAGTGGAATATTAATTTCTTAGGAGTTTGTGAGGCCCTGATTCAAACTGGGGAAAAAACACATCACAGAGTTAAAAAGAGGTGCTGAACACCAAGGTATTATTTATGAAGACAAGAGGGATACTTCTCACATTCTCTGTTTTATCTCTTCGTACATTATATGGTAAACTCACTTGAATCATGAACTTTATTTGATTTGCAGTGAAGCCATAAAAAATTGTGAGCAAGAGTTGTGGGTCATGACATTGAGAATAAAACTGTGCCTCTGAATGTCCTTGGTCTGAGACTGCAACTGCAGATGATGCATTTTAAGTTTTAAATGAGCTATTTAAGGTTGAAGAGGGAAATGTAAGAGAAAACAAAACAGCATGTGTGTGTGCATGTGTCTGCTCTTATAACAGGCTCCAACAGTCTCGAAGTGAACTGGCACCTCGCTCTCCAGAGTTCATAGTAACTTCAGCTGTTTAATATACAGAAAACAAATGTTTGACAACTTCAAACTCCATGGATCAGAGCAATAATGAATATTGGTTTACAATGATACTTTTAGTCTAAACTAAAATAGCTGAAAGTCAGTGCTGGCAGCAGAACATTTTCTTGCAAAAGTGATTGATATAGTAGGGATCGTTACTGTCTTTTAAATAGATACTCCCATGCAACTCCCTCATCTCCCATCAAAACTTCTCTTGAAATTACTATATATTTATTCTTTATAAATAGCCAGAGGTTTTTGTAGTTCATCCTTGACCTGATCAAACAGTATATTTGGCTGTGATTTTGAAGTAATCAGGATTTAACACTAACAAATTTTACAATTTTCCATTTCAGTTCTTTCCATACTAAAGTATATTCAGTTTTTCCTATTTTCCTTCAGTCATCCATGCAGAGCCTTGTCTTGCTTTGTTCTATTTTATTTTCTTTCTATAGCGCTCTCTAAATTTTTTTCAGCATCTTCTTTCATTTAATATATGCTTTTTGCCAGTGTTTACTCCACAGTTGAACAGTTTACATTTATCTGAATTAGATCCCATTCCTACCTATAACATTGATCTTCTATTTGAAATGTTCCTGTTTTCTTCATCTGGCTACTCAGAGTTTCTGAGCTTTCATCTATTAGCTTGAAATATACAATTTCAATATTGTAGTCACAGTTATTTATAAAAATATGAAAAATCTGCAGACAGAGAATGGATCTTTCCACAAATCAGTGACCCAGATTTGGTCTCAACTGTTTTCAGATCTAGTACATTTACTTTGACAACCCTTAATTTATATTAGGAAAGACAAAAATGTAGCAAGAAGTGGTATTGGAATAATTTATATTTAAGCCTCTTTTTGCTTGTGTTTAAAGAGCCTTCCACCCAGAACCAAAAAGGAAACTCATTTGCAGGACTATAAAAAAAGAATCTGCTACAGAAATTGTGTTCTAGAAACAAAATAATGACTTCTAATTCAAAAAATCACAACTATTTATATTTTTTTAAATGATTACTCACACTCAACACTTTTGGAAGTTATAGATTCATCATGTCAAGATCCCTTTCTCCACTAAAACTTATTTTCCTAATTTTTTCTTCCCTTAGTGTATCTTGGCTGCCAATATTTTTCCTGGATTGTGGCCTCTCCAAGACTAAGGACTTTAACGGGTAAGGGAAGGTTTGGTCTATCGAGAAGAATGGGTACATGGCTGTCTCCAGCAGACACTATTCTAAACCGAAATACTTCCATTTCCTGTAAACAGCAGGAAATTTCTGATAATTATATTTATACTGCAATTTGGCAATGGGAAGCCAGCTCTCTCTGTTTCACCTGCTGCTCATTTGTGAAGTATGAATTGGGAATCTTGTGGCATGTTCCGCTGAGCACATATTCATGCTGGGTTTTGCATCAGTGAGATTTTAGCTCTTCAGAGGTTCAAGCTGGACTTGGCAGCAGTGCTGTGGTAGAACCTGTCTCATTACTGTTGTGACTCAGTTTGTATTTAAACACTATGGACAGACGCATGAAATCTCAATTTTTCAAAACAGGACAGAAATATTTCCCCACATCTAAGACATATGGTCAGTCCCAATTAATTGTCTATAAACGTTCTTCAGTTGTTAGATGAGAGATGTTACATCTAAGTACCGTGTAACTGTTGTCAAATGTTTTTATACAGCAGATGGCTAATACTTCACTAGAAATTTCAGACTGGAATGTGCCAAAGGATTATTAAAACATACTTGTCCATAGGTTTCTTCAGAGCTGCTTTTAGGACCTTTCTTACCTTAAAATCGGCTTTTTTTGTCTTTAATTAGTCTTTGTTTCTATATATTCACAGTTCGATGCCTAACATAGGTCTCAAAGTTTCGCTTTAAAACTGAATAATATGTCCTTAAAAATCTTTGTAACAGAAATAGGGTGGAAATGTAGCCATTATCCATCCCCTTCTTCTAAAATAATTTTGAAGAAATCCCACTGATTTAGACGCCCTTTGCTCTGTGTCTTCCATTGATATGGATATTGATACCCTGTGAATATTAAATGTATACTCACATTCACTAGGAAGTACACATAATGCTCTGATATATGATGTGGTTGGGTAGCAGCTTCCTTTTCCATTGTGCTTAGGACATTTCCACTTTTTTTTTTTTTAAACAAAGAATAAGGTAGGCACATTTCATATATACATATTTATCCCCAAAGTCCAGTGGCTTATTCCCAGTTAAATAATTCTGACTTCCTCTAAGTTGAAGACACGGAAAGATAAGAATAGGAGACTTCTCAATAATCTAATTCAAGCTCGGTTTGTAAGAGCCTTGATACTATACAATTACCTTCAGAAACTTATTGTGCTCTTCTTTGAATGTACTTGGCCTTTGTTCCTCTTCCTCTTCTTAAGAGGCCATTACAAAATCTGATCACCCTGAAAACTGAAAACTTTGTAATTTCCATCTTACATGTATTCAAAATTGCATTTCTACCTATATTATCCTGACCCCCACTGGCTTTTCGCATAGGTCATGGTCCTCTGCTTTCACACAGCTGGCTTCCTCTCAGTCTTCATTTTGCAAGGCTGAACACACATCACTGTTATATGTTCTCTAACCCTCGAAGAGCTTCCCCTGACCAGCCTGGACATGTCCACCATCAGTTGTTGCAGCTCGGCCTGCAACTTCTGGCTCAGTTGAAAAGTCCAGAAGAGCAAGTAAATATCCCTGATTACTGGAATTTCATGGCAATGATTATATTTTGCTGTGGTTTTAGCTCTAAATTGTGAGTTTACTTTTCATCATCGTGGGAATACTGGGCTAAGAATACTGGGCTAGGTGTAGATATTGGGTCAGGACTGAAGGCTGATATGTGACAAAGATTAACAGCTAAAAAAGGACATTAAACATTGTTTTGTTATTTTACTGAAATTATTTGGTGAAGTTATGCCAGGCAAATGTATGAAGTATGAAAAAGTTCTAATCAGTGAAAATACAGTAAATTCTGCGAAACCCAGAGATCCTTCACCATAATTTCTTAAAATCTTAGATCCAGGAACATGAACTGGCATTTCAAGTTGGAGAGTTTTTCAGGATGCTGCAACTCAAAACCTCCCCTGCTTGCCTTCTGGACACCTGTCTTATATCCATAGTAATTCCAAGAGACATGCTTTTGTACTGCAAATATGATATTGGCATGTGTTAAAAGGCTTTCTTATTTAGGCATATGATCTGTTTAGTTTACCCAAAAGAATTTTTCTGCCAAGATGATCTTCGTGAAACGTTTTGTTGTTGGCCTCTAGAACTGTACATGAAACCTGGAAAACACCCCTCTTAAAACAAAGCAAACCCAACCCAACCCAACCCAACCCAACCCAAACCAAACCAAACTAAACTAAACCAAACCGAACCAAACAAAATGCCTGGAAACAACCCAACTCTAACTTACTGGAAAAATGATATCTTCCTCTCTATAGACTCAGGTTTGCAGAAGCAACATGGCTTGTAATCCAGAGACCATGGAATAAAGGAGGCAGAGAAAAAGAGGGAGAAAAAGAAAGTCAGACAGAAAAGTTCCATGTATTTCTCATTAGCTGAAACTCTTACCAGGGTCTCAGGAAAAAGGTAGCATTATTGCAAGGCAAGATGTTAGAGTTCAGCTTACGGACAATAAAGAATTTTCTACCTGTGCTGAAAGTGTAAAAATTATAGGATTTTTAAACCATAGTCAAATAACCGTATAATCATGGAGTCATTTAGGTTGGAAAAGACCCTTTAGATCATCGAGTCTAACCATAAACAGAACACTGCCAAGTCCACCAGTGTAAATAAATAAAAATTGTAACATACTCTTTTTTATTTTTTAATTCTCTTTTTGTCTCTGTCGCTATCTGATATCCAGAAGTGGAGAGAGTTAGTACTGAGCAGGTAATAAACTCTTAAAAAGTAAATGTTAAAATTTTAAATTTCATCTGTGACAGCTGTGACCCCAGAATTTACCATCTAGCAAGCCATCTTGGCACGCTTAAGATGTAGGGTTGCATAGTGAATAGTTACATTATTCAGTGGAGTGTGACATTTTTTTTATTCAGTGCTAGACAATCCCAGTCTGCACACCTAGTTGTTCAGATGTCTCTTTATAACTAATGGACAAAAGCAGACTTTTTCAGGATAATTTCAGGACAGGTTTAGGAGCCCAACCATTGACTGGTGATAGTGGGGACCAAGACTAGCCAGTTTCATTTGCATAATCCATATTTTTTTATTTTTCTCATTGAACTGATTTGCAGCTATAAAGCAGAATTAAATTTTTACATCTATTTAACTTCTTCAGTTGATATTTGCCAATTACATGACAAGATTTCTTGTTCTGTATCTGTAGCACTCAAGATGAAGTGTTACGTGAGCCTAGATGAAGTAGGTTTGGAAAGGAGAAAGTAAAGACGTGTTACACACAGCACTGTACAAATAATATACTTATGCAGATATGCTTTATATAAGCATATTTTCCCATGTTACAGGACACTGCATACTGCTTGAATTTATGACTTCATAAAATGTTAGGTATGTGGTCCAACTTGGATTTTGAAGGTCTGCAGGACAGAAATCATATTCACGAAGATATTAAAAAATGTTGCCTCTTTTCCAGTACAACCCACCTCTGGCAGACTACTTGATATTGAATAAGTCTTTTTCGCCTCATTTTTTTTCCTAAGCAAATGATCTTAGCAAATTCTGGTTGCATCACATCAAGTAATACCAACTTTTTTAGCAGCTTTATGTTCCCATTCTGCTAAGGCATTCACTAAAAATCATCTTTTTCTAGTCAACAGACTACCAAAGTAAACATTAGCTGAATTACTAGTACATTTGATGGCTCGTCTCTACTGAAAGTGAATTTTATTGGTAAGAATGACAAATGTATTAAAGCAATAAAAATGAGCAAAATCAATTGTTAATGTGAGTGATATTTTGCAAAGAGAAAACTAATTTTTCAGAGCTATGCAATATCTGAATCAAAATCTTTTTGAGACTTGAACTTGAGCTGTAATTGCTCCTTTTTAAAGTTTCAATGCATGCATACTTTGGTGTGGTAAAAATAAACTAGTGTGAAACATAGTTCGGAATAAATAAAATGAATAAGAAAGAGTCCAGGAAGACAAAGTTTTTTCAGGTATAACAAAAAACAGTAAAAGATTTTGATTTGCTGAAACAGAGTACAGAAATTTAATGCTAGACTGAAGAGTTGTGGCAAAGAGGAGAGCAGGCCTTGACATATGCAAAAAGGAATAATACATGCTGAAGGAGTAATACATGCAGCAGAATAGTAGTGCAGTTTGATGACGATCTGACAATGAAACGAAAACTGAGAAATGCTGGTGGACAAGCAGAGAAAAAGAAAATTGCAGGAAGAGGGGGAAAGTGATTCTATTGTGTTAGAATAAAATTATGATAGCAGGAGGAAACCCATTGTAAAAGTCACCACATAATTATTCTACAGACACTGGGAATAAATTTATTGGTGTTTTGCAAGCTGAGAAAATGAATCAAGAGCTGTTACTGTTTCCTTTCTGCTCAGAATCTAGGAACCACTGAAGATGAGAAAATGGTATGATCTTTACCTTCTCCCTTCTTTTTTTTTTTTCATTTTTCTTGATCAATGTGCAGACTCATTTGATCAATTTGATTCCTCTTTCAAAAAGTTCTGACAAACAGCTAAAGAAAACACCTTCCAAAAGGCAATTTGCTCAAACAACGAATTGAGCTAGCTAAATGTATCCCTTACTCATCAGTGTCTCTGTGTGTGGTTGTCTTTGTCACGGAAACAGTTGGTAAGAAATTTCTTTGGAAGAGAAATCCCTGACTTCTTAATCAAATATTGAATTAAAATATTTTCCAAGAGCCAAAACAACATTTAAAGTAGCACTTCCAGCAGGCTGCAAGAAAAAATTCTGCCTGCTAATCTTCCATGATTCTGGCTTCTTACACAGTGGAGATGCAGAAAAACTGTCTCCAACCGTAATAAATCAAAGGACTCGGAGTCTTACTACAGTGATATTATATATGCTGCTGAGAGACAGCAAATATTAGCTGAGCTGAAACCCAGATAACAAGGCTACCTGGCTTTAGGACCAAAGCTGAACCAGTTCAGGTTCGCTCAGAGTAAAACTAATTTTTCGCTGTCTTGCTTTGCTCAGGAACTACCAAAACCATAAGAGAAATAGTGCAGTTTTCAATTTTTTTCCTTCTTGTATGAAGTGTGAAGTGTTATTATTGAAGGCAGACATGTATTCCTTTTTTTTCCGAGCGTTATGGTATCACTGAAAAAAATAATTTTCCACAGTATGATTTCAATGAAGGACTTTTAGCTAGCTCCAGTCACTTGGCATCTCTATTCTACGACTGGGTAAGTATAATCTCCATAAAGAAGGGATGGACATGATAGGAAGCAGTTTGATTTAACACTTAGAGGATCTTATTTTCCTATAATATGACTTGTCTTTATTACATCACCTTTGTGTATGCACCAGAAGAGAAATTGTGAATGAGACAACAAGTACATAAGTTTTGTCACCCCATCGACTGCCAAATAAAAATACACTTGACACAAAGTAAGTCGCCTTTGCAGGCAAAGGCGACGTTGTGTTATGGAGGAGGTAAGTCTTACATCATTCACTTCACAGTCGTATCCCACTTCATGTTTTCTGCTTGAAACATTAGTTTTCCTGAGTATGTATAATGTAGTACAGAAGTAATATCCTGCAAAGCAGAAATCTACCTCCTCCACCTCAGCTGGCATGGTGGCATCATGTCAGAGTAAAAAATATTGCTACAAAAGCAGAAAAAATCCTGTGATAATGCTTACCATCATACTGGCACTAGAGATGTTGACACTTCTGCTTTGTTTTTTTTTCACAAGCATTACTCATGATTTTGTAGAAATCATTATTCAGTGAAAGGCAATTCTCTCCAGTCTTTCTCTTTTTCTTTTTCTTTCCAAAACTTAGGTGACGGCAACTTTTCCTAGAAGGTTCAGAAAGTTTTCTGACAATGCATAGATACAAAAGAATAACTCTTCTACATTTCTTACTTCTAATTTGAATCTTGTTTGATGACTCTAGTTTATGGGTGGAATAAACTAAAGCAGAAGATTTCTGAAAAAAATCCCAAACCAAACACATGAAGGTTAGCTCATTCATATCTGAATGACATTTTTGTTAAAAACATGGAAGGAGATCTGGGAGTAGAGTTACTGTGAAGGTTAGTATCTGGACAGACTGCAGTGACTGCAGTGAGGACAAATGATCACCTTCATATGAATTTCCCATGGCCTTCTGTAAGGGGCAGTTGTCTGGAAACAGCCTGTCTTTGGAATTCTCAAGATTTTGTCATACTCTAATAAAAACAAATTTAGTAAAAAACCCAGTGAGGTTCCTCAGTGAGGTCTGAAAACGTTGTACCAATAATATGGAAGCCTGGACCCTCAATGATTTGCCATAGAACCACTTCAGATGTGAATTTAGAGCTCATTAACTACTTAGTAACAGGGATCTCTTCACTTTTAATAGTATTTGGGCTGGGCTGGAAAGTAACATTCCTTTCATTGACCAAGAGAAAAAAACTTCACATTTAATGTCAGGTAAAGAGTGTGTGCACCAACAGTCAGCCTGCAGACAAGAACACACTGAAAATCCATTATCTAAATACAGCATATTTGGCTGTCTGTCCTTCATGACATGTACTTGATCTTATGTGTTCACATTTTGAAAGTATTGCTCCTAAATTGCTTGAACTACTTTTGAGGTAAGTGACTGTTACCACAGTTGCAGTATTGATAGGTACAAATTCTTCTCTGATACACCTGGAGAAGCTCTTGAGGTTAGAGAACTCATGACATTTTCCAGGTAGCAAGCAGTCCATCTTAGGTGCTCTGCACCTGTCATATTTTTGGATCCTCGGAGAGTTCCCAGTTATCCTCCTTTCTCAGTAGCCTTTGGACAGCTATGCATTATCAATGCTAAAGTATGTACTTAAATATGTATTCATGCCTAATAAAGGACTTCTGAAATTAAGCTTACGAGGAAAAAATACCTGATTTCTCTTAAAGATACAGTGAGAACAACAAGAGTTCTTTACTGTTTGAACTAGAAATGAGGTAAACTCCAGTAGTTTCAACTAGAGTTTGCTTTAAATTTTGGTGTCACACTTAAAGTTAGGACACGCAAATCTATTGGACATGGGATACTTACACATAGTTTGGCTCAAATATTCCCCTAATGTCTTCTGGCTGAAACCAAGAAACATTGACTCTGTTAGTCTCAGAAATGTGTTGCCTTTGTGGCTTAGCCAATTGGGGATCTGAAATAGCAAATCCAGACATAATACATCTTAACACTTCTTCCCTTGACATGAATTAAAATGATCAATGTCACCCCAGAGAGAAAGGGATCCTCTTTATATTTCATTGCCATCATCAAAAACAAAGAATGGACTTTCTTTGATCAGTGCTTTCATGTATCCTTTATCTTTGTCAAACTTTTGATGTTCTTTAGTATTCTTTGATACTTCTGTTTTCCCATTGGAACCTTAGAGCAAAACAATAAAAGAAAATCATTAAAAAAGAAACAAACAACAGTAATACAGTAGACCTTTCCTCGGGTGTCATGCAATACATGAGTGACAAGGGAGAGAAAAATCAGAGTGTGTGAAAGTGCTTTCATTCCACTATATTATAGAAAATTATTTATCATTGATCTCACTGGGGGGTGGAAGGATGCCCGGACAGAATTAGAGGCAGCAAGCATCCATCATGTTAAATCTGTTTTCTAATAACTGAGAACACATAAACCAGAACCCTATGAAGACTTCTGATAAAACATTATTTGCACAACAGAGAATTTAAGGATATAACTCTGGGTTTATCAGTCTAGGACTGCTAAAGTTGTTCTAAATATTGAATTGTAAACCTTCAGTCATGCCTCTGCCTTCTTTCTTGCTACCTGCTTCATCTCTAGATATTTCAAATGCCTTTGCAACTCTGCTTCTTATAGTGAACTTCTGAACAACAAAAGAGTCTATCAGAGACTTTTTTTCCCTTTTTCTTCCTTCTCTTTTCCCAAGACTTTCTCAGTATGATAATCCCTGAGGTATTCTGTCTTCTCAAATGGGCAATGTATGAAAACTTCGCATTTTCATTTCCCATCAGAGAACTAAATGAGCAAATGAAGCCAAAATTAAACATAGAATAATGGAATCGTAGAATCATTAAGGCTGGAAAAGACCTCTAAGATCATCAGGTCCAACCGTCAACCCATCACCACTATGCCTGCTAAACTATGTCCCCAAGTGCAGTATCTACACGGTTTTTGAACACCTCCAGGGATGGTGACTCCACCACTTCCCTGGGCAGCCTCTTCCAATGCCTGTTCACCGTTTCAGCAAAGAAATTTTTCCTAATATTCAATCTAAAGCTACCCTGGTGCAACTTGAGGCCATCGTCTCTCATTGTATTGCTAGTTACTTGGGAGAAGAGACCAACACCCACCTCACTACAACCTCCCTTCAGGTAACTAGAGAGCAATAACGTCCCCCTCAGATTCCTTTTCTCCAGACTAAACAAGCCCGCTTCCCTCAGCTGCTCCTCATAAGATTTGTTCTCCAGACCCTTCCCCAGCCTCGCTGCCCTTCTCTGGACACGCTTCAGCACCTCTATGTCCTACTTGTAGTGAGGGGCCCAAAACTGAACACTATACTCGAGGTGTGGCCTCACCAGTGCCCAGTACAGGGGCACGATCACCTCCCTACTCCTGCTGGCCACAGTGTTCCTGATACAAGCCACGATGCCGTTGGTCTTCTTGGCCACCTGGGCAAGTTGCTGGCTCATGTTCAGCTAGCTGTCAGCCAGCACCCCCAGGTCCATTTCCACTGGGCAGCTTTCCGGCCACTTCTCCCCAAGCCTGTAGCATTGCATGGGGTTGTTGTGACCAAAGTGCAGGACCCAGCACTTGGCCTTGTTGAAACTCATACAATTGACCTTAGCCCATCGATCCAGTCTGTGCAGATTCCTCTGCAGAACCTTCCTACCTTCAAGCAGATCAACACTCCCACCCAGCTTGGTGTCATGTGCAATCTTATCGAGGGAGCACTCAATTCCCTCATCCAGATCATTGATAAAGATGTTAAAAAAGACTGGCCCCAAAACTGATCCCTGGGGAACACCACTCGTGACTGGCTGCCAGCTGGATTTAACTCCATTCACCACCGCTCTCTGGGATCAGCCATTCAACCAGTCCTTTATCCAGCGAAGAGTACACCCATCCAAACCATGGGCAGCTAGTTTCTCCAGGAGGATGCTGAGGGGAATAGTGTCAAAGGCCTTACTAAAGTCCAGGTAGACAACATCCACAGCCTTTCCCTCATCCACTAAGCAGGTCACCTGGTCATAGAAGGAGATCAGGTTGGTCAAGCAGCACCTGCCTTTCATGAACCTATGCTGGCTGGGCCTGATCCACTGGTTGTCCTTCACTTGCCCAGTGAGCACACTCAGGATGAACCACTCCATAATCTTCCCTGGCACCAAAATCAGGCTGACAGTCCTGTAGTTCCCGGGATGTTAAAGAACAAGTTTTCAGTTTATATCAACCGAAAACTGGAAAGGACTCTCAAGGTCAGGGTTGAGTCTATGCCAATATACCAAAAATACCTGACAATTCCTTGAGAATCAAGGTCACTTGGCACAGCACTGCATGCATCTAAGCTGGTTGATTCCCTTAGCTTCCATATCAGAATGATTTCTTCCAAACTGCTTTTCAGCAATGGTCACTGGAACTCTACAGTTGGCTCAGGCATTTACTTGGGAACTGAGTCTCTTGATCATCTCCATTGCCTGCACTTTTGTGGAGTGGTCTTGGAAACTGAGCTGTGAACCTTGCAGATGAAGCTAAATTTGAAGACTCCAAGAGTGCCAGTAATGTGCTCCCATTATTAAAGGACAATCCCATCCATGGGACCCGACTAAACTTAATCTGATGCAACCCCCACCGTGTAGAGTTTAGCTGCTGAATTCTCATCACAACTATTTCTACTTACGTAACCACTTCCACTGATCTGAGAACCTTGCTAATATAGATATAGACATTGATTCTTGTGCCTGTGAATTGTCTGGGAGTGCTGTTTGGTCCAGGAGAAAGGCATGTCAAGGATCATTCCAGAAGTTTAGAAACACTGATAATCATGTCCCAGCACCTCAAAACAGTTTTTACCTGGAGTGATGTAATTGTCAGGTTCTGACTCCTACTGTATAGGGAATCATACCTTAAAAATGAATAAAAGTTCATCACAGGATAAGAATGAGAATTCAGTCAGTTTTTTAGCCTGTACTGCTCTGATCAGAAAGCTGTTCCAGCAATTTCCTTCTATTTGTTCAAAACTTTAACACTTGCATCTTAATTCCAAGTTGACGTTAGCAAATGGTTCAGAATTGTCATAAGACAACAGTGAGTCATGCCTGAAAGTCACAGTGTCTGGGTCTCAGGCTAAGTGGAGACATACAGAGTTGAAGTGTCTGCAGCTAAGCAGTTATTCCAGATGCCCTAGAACAAGCGGTGGGAAAGAAACACTTTCCAGGATGCAATTAATCTGTTCAGGTTTTAGTTGTGTGGCAAGAGCTATAGGACTTCAGCTATAAATGACTTATAGGTATGGAAATAAAATTTGTTCTTTAGGTACAGCTGGAGTGTAGCTGGGTATCAGGATTGTGCCTGTTCCTACAGAGTGCTTTTAAGCCATTAATTCCATGCGTATTTCAGGGACTGCCCAACTAGGTGTCTGCATATATGAGATAATGGACTGTTCTGAGGCATAAGACAGAACTGAAACTAGGGGACTGACAGAACAATCAACCATTTAACGGAGTGTTACAGGAGCTCCCTGGCTGGGAATTTCATACAGTTCTGGAGGTTTCCCCAGGCACATCCTGCTCAGCCCAATCCAATTTGTATACTTCAATGTGTTGATTAACATCCTGGGCAAATTTGTCCATTGATTTTCAGGCAACTCCTTGCTGTAGAAGTTTTTGAATTGTACAAAGATATTTATAAACAAACAATACATACTTTCGAGTAGAAGCAGTAATAATCTTGTAGGACAGTCTGTTGTAGGTGGCTAAGATTTTTAGATGTTTTTTATGTGGTTAATATTATTGATAAAGTTCGATTGTAGATGAGAGGGAGTGTTCACACAGGACCACAGACCAGTTAGATTGTAAGAAGTGAATAGAAGAGTGGTTCAGGAAGCCTCACCAGCTTCAGCTGAAGGTACTGCTGCAAGGTGTCTTACAAGAGACCCCTGTGACCATAGGACAGCAACCAATAGTTCGGTTTGAGCGATTAGATTTCACACATGAACTTTGTCTTATGGAAGCATCCTAAGAAATGATTTTTTCCTATTTTAGCAAGCATTCAGACTTTGAACATCTGTGCCGAATATCTACATTAGGATGAGGGAAGTTTCACTGAAGACTCCATTCATTATAGGGGTTAGATCCCTGTTGACCAAAAAGGGAGAAGAGGGTGGCAAGCACTACTACTACTACATACAAAGACACAGTACTACTCACATGTGGGCAGATGAATTACACCCATAAGTATTTTTTTAAATTACCATTTCAAAAAGCAGTTAAAGGGCTGATGGAGCATTCCACATGGGCTCCATGGCCAAGTAGGACACATAATGCCAAAAGTTCATCCCTATCTTTGGAGTATGCTATATTTCACTTTGGTTGTTTGCTTATCAAGCCTATTTTTGGTTCCTTACACCATAGCATATAAAACATAATTTAGCATGGCCTGGAGGATTTCTATTAATGTCAATCTGCAAGCTGAAAAAACACACTCTGTTCAGTATTATTTAAAACCGAAATGTCTTAATATAGTTATTGCAAGTGTACTTGGTGGTATTGGTCATGTTGATTAAATGATCTTACTAAATGAAAAAGTAGAGGTATACTATAATTTCTCAAACACTAAACATTCTGTTTTAATACTTTAAGCTCACTGCATCTTTTATTCAGTCATGACTATCAATACAGTAGGATTAAATTGAATTGTAAAAACTATATACACTTATGTCTTCTGTTCTGAAGTTTCTTGTTTCTGTATCTAAAATATAGTATAATTAGTATATACTGATCTTCTGGTGATGCAAATCTTTCTGCCAATGCTTTTCTGTGCTTTTTCCAATGACACACAGCAAGAGTAAATGAGCATAAATACTTTTCACAGCATCCTAGGTCTGAACATTTATTTTGCTTCCCCAGGCTATATAAATACCTGATAAAAGAATCAGCCCTGATCTGTTTGAAGGCCTAATTTGCTAGCAGTTATATGTCTGAAGTGTGCAAGGAGAATCCCTGTCTACAGCTTTTCCCTGCACCTACACTCAGAAGCCATAAAGATCAGTTTCCAAGTCAGCTTGATCTTGGGTACAATGTTCTTTAGAATTGAACTAACTTTAAGATATTGGAAGTTTCCTCAAATGTATTTTTATAAACTGAGGTTCTTTGAAGGTTTCAGAACTTTATTCGGTAAAGAAACTGTCATGAAAATACACCCATGTTTGGTTGCTGGGTTTGCATCATTTAATTCTCTGTTCTTTTAGTGGGACATCCTGTGATGCTGCAGAAGTGTTATGTAGAGGGTTGAGTGCTCTCCTGGCAGCATAGGGAACCAATGTTTCCACAGCATCATGCTTTAACACAGTGGTTAGCTATAGTTGAATTTGAACTGGGAAAGAAGCTGCAAACTGGATTTGCCATGTGGCTCCTCACTGAAAGATGAGGTAAATTGGGAAGGGACTGCTGTGCTGTGTCTGATACCATGGAGGGTCCACTGAAGCCAAGCATTAAGGGAAGTGCACAGGGCATCCCTGAATCACTTATCTGCCGCAAACCCATGCTGTGAACCACTGGACTAGGCTTTCCATCCCTGCCATCTGCCTCTCCCTTCACTAGGGGTCTTTGCTCTTTTTCTGGGTGTTCTGAAGCAAAGTCTGCAATCCTGGAACCATGAAACAGAAGGCACAACAAGTAGAGAAGAGCATGACAAAAGCTTCTGATTTTGCAATGAAATCAAATGATTTCCTCAAGGCTTAAGAGCTGTTGTCTTTTCTTGAAGCATCAGTTTCTGAAATCATGAAACAACGTGAATCAGTAACTTTTCCATAGGGAAAAAAACCCCCACAAACAAACAACAAAACTTTCAGCTTTTACTGTTGTAAAGACAGGTTAGATAAGTATCAGAGTGCATTAAAAAAATCAAATGTTAACAAGGGAGTATTAAGCACAAAAATACCATGATTTATTTACAAAAGCTCCCCAAAAATCATTGTTCTTTAAATTTGATACATTTTTAGTGATTGTGGCTGACAAAATGGAAGCTGTTGATAATGAAGTAACGTTTCTGAAGCCGATATGGTGCTTCATATAACTCCATGATTTATGAAGAGTTTGTGCACAGATAAACTTTAAATGGTTTCTTTTTCTCCTTGGACAGATGGGCTTGAAGGTAGTATTTGGCTGCTATGATTCAACAGCATTGAAGCATAGCTAAAAGTGAAATAGTTTCTATCCTGGTGACATGATAATGCTCACAATATGAAAATATGAACAGAAATAAAACCTAATCTTAAGAAGGCTGTCAATCAAAAAGCTCAAAATATTCAGCTTAATAGATTGGGCTTGAATACGTAAAACAAGGTAACAAAGTCCAAAGTGGAATGTAAAAAGGTGCAACATTTATAACCCTCTGCTTTTAGCTTTGATTACAGACTATTTATTTTAGGGTAACTTCTTCCGTTATCTATGTTAGTCACATGATTTGCAACAAAAAGAGGAAAAAAAATTAGCAAAAATAAATCCTTCTTCAAAAACCCAAACAGCCGTAGGTCACTATCTGCAAGTTCTTAAAATTTCTCTTCCTTTTTTTTCTTGTTCTCTTTCAGATTCAAAAACAGAAGACTACAATGGGTGAGTCAGGAAAGCGTTTTGGCAGAGCTGCTGTCACAGGATTCATACATTATTAAAGAATTTGAGTACAGTCCTCAGTTTTCTAGAACCACCCCAAACAGCTATATTGATCCAGTTCTTAATTCTCTTAAAATAAATGAGCAAGCGTAGCTCCCACCCTCTGCAAATGTCTAAGGACAGCAGGTCATGTGTCAGTATCCAAAGAAGGTTCCATGTTTCCACTCTAAATGACTAAACTCAGTGTAAACTGGCTTGAGTTATTTTTGTTTGTTTAAGGTTTTTCTTTGTTTCATGTGGGTCTTTTTGTTGGGTTTGTATTTTCTGCAGACAACCCAGACATACCTTTGTGAGCTCTTACAAATGAAGTGTGGAAGACATATGAGGTGGACAGAGAATCATGGAAGGGTAGGAGTTGGAAGGGACCTCTGTGGGGCATCTAGTCCAATGCCCTGCCGAAAAACATTTACTTAATGCTTGCTGTACAGGACCTCATCCAAGTTGGTCTTGAATATCTCCAGAGAAGGAGACTCCACATCCTCCCTGGGCAGCCTGTGCCAGGGCTCCGTCACCCTCAGAGTGAACAAGTTCTTCCTCACGTTCAGACAGAACTTCCTATGCCTCAGTTTGTGCCCATTGCCCCTTGTCCTGTCGCTGTGAACCACTGAAAAGAGTCTGGCCCCATCCTCCTGACACCCGTCCTTTAGACATTTATAAGGTCCCCTCTCAGCCTTTTCATCTTCAGGTTAAAGAATCACAACTCCCTCAGCTTTTCCTCACAAGAGATATTCTGCTGTCCCAAAAATACACAAAGTCCTATCCAAATTGTCCAACAAGCCAGCAGCAAAGTAGTAGAAGGAAAGGAGGTATCCTCTGTCCCATTTTACTCTAATAGGCTCTAGGCTTCCCAATAGCAGTAAAAGGACCTGTGACTTGTGTGTATAATGGATTTTTTTTAAATCTCTTCCTAAGATGCACTAGCTTCTGAAGCAGAGTACATCAACCAGGGTGGGATTACTGTGTGCATCATACAAATAAAGATATGTTATTGAGATAAAAGAGAGAGTCCAGCTTTCTTTCACCAGGAGTTCCTATTATGTTGTTTCACATAAGCAAAATGCAAAAACTGTCACCACAGTGTAAGTATGGTTTGCTCAAGGCCATAAACACAAGTGTGGTTCTAGACCTCTACAGATACATGAGTTCAAATGTCTCAAATACGTTAAGTTCAGAGAGGGATATGGCCAAATTCTGTCTAAAGCCCTACATGGAAGTGTTTTCATCTCCCTGTACCTGTGGGTCCTCTGTCTTATGGGAGTGTTGATGTATGTGGTAGCAGCTATAAGATCTTCAGATATTATAGCAGTATTGTCTTTTCTTTGGTTTTGAGATAGATCCATTATGTATTCATAGCTATCTGTTAATTAATGCATTATTAGTCCTTTAATGGATTGAGTAGTCCATCGCCCCTTAATTCACATGAAAGAATTGTGAAATTCTTCACATGATGCTTTAGGCTTTCATTGCACATCCCTTGAGGGAACTAAAGGGTTTTCTCATGCAGATTTGTCTTGTATCAGATCTGGGAGTTTCTCCCCATTACTTCAGATTATTTTTAAGGAGAATTTATTCTTTTGTAAGTCTTCATTTTTGGCCAGTAATGGAATAAGTAGTAAATTTCACCAATCACTCTGTTAAGTCAATGCTACCACAGCAGACCATTCCAAAGGAATCAGTCTCAGCAACAAACCCAGAATGTACTAACCCAACAACATTGCTTTTCAGTGTTTGGCAGACAAGGTTTAAAAGAAGGGGCTGGGCTGCTGAGCAGAGAACATTAACCATTGATGAATTTACCTTGGCAAACTGGATTTACTCAAGATCTTTGGGAGAAGACTTCAGCTTAGACCGGGATAGAGGTTAGTGCTGCTGAATGAGCCCCAGAGTGCAGATAACTACAGGATCCATTCCTACATTCTCCTCCTGTACCCTGTACAGATTTTTGTGCTTGGGTGAGGCATGGTAACATGGGAGGTACAGGACTGTATACTCCAGATGAAGGTCCAGAACATTGTGTCATCTTACATGAGCTTAACCTGTGAATTTGGTGTAATGAGGTGCAAGTCTACCACTCTGGTATCTGTTTTTCAGCTGAGTAATGATTTCAGTACAAGAACTATAATTTGGTACAAGAACTGTAATCATAAATCTCTTAGGAATAAGGAAAAATAGTCTAACTTCTTAGTCTCTCTGTGTCTCCATCGTTGATGTGTAGAGGACAGTACCAAAACTGGGAAAACATGCAGTGATACATTCCCAAAATACTCCTCTAGCCTCCAGCGATTTGTGACTCAGACTTACTGAGCCCTGGCAGGAACTCTATATTTAATAGCCTTTGCAGGACTTTTTGTCCATGAAATCGTGAAGCCACTTTTTGAGTCCATATAAAATGTTATTATCTTTTACCTCTCACAGAAAGGATTTTTGACAGCTAAGCTGTGTTTGAAATGTTTTTTAATGTTTTTGAATACCCTGATAAATCTAAATACCTTTGAGAACCTGAACTTTGGTTCCTAAAGCCCTGGTGATCAAAGGTAAAGTCATGCAGAACTTGGACAGGGAAGCCAAAACATGGACTCTCCTATGTAATCTTAGATTGAAAACTCATTTGCTTGAGTATTAATGATATAATGTATTCTAGGGTGTTTGGCACCTAACATGGAAAGCAATCCCTACTAGCCTGACATTTAGCCTGTAAATCATCACAGATGCAGTGGAGAAGGTGGCTAGTTTCTCCTGTGCTCAATTAGCTCAATTTATACTTAGAAGTAAGCATACCTGAGGACATTGCCAGCCCTCACTTCGAAATAGTTGCCTTGAGCTGCAGCACAGTGACTGTGTGTACGGTATTGTCATGCATTAAAAAAAACCCAGTCTTGTTGACTCTGCCACTGCAAGTGGTTTCAATAAAAAACACTTTTCTTACCTTTATAATAGCTTAAGAGGTCATCCACAGCCAGTTACTGAGTGTTGGTTGCAAGATGCTGACATCCGGTTGCAAGCTGCTGACATCCAGTTGCAAGGAGAGCTAAGCTGATGAGTTGCAGTTATCTGACTATCCTGACTACAAGATTCTGATTTGTTGAAGAGGAAGGAAA
>Ga0065711_1003716_pt1 | contig 26698 bp, 15 predicted proteins | sample Hoacrofraction12_FD_59098 | JGI IMG/M metagenome (GOLD analysis project Ga0065711, IMG submission 59098) | Hoatzin crop microbial communities from Cojedes, Venezuela - Epithelial fraction 12 v2 (version 2) | ecosystem: Host-associated > Birds > Digestive system > Esophagus > Crop | place... | reverse complement strand
GGGCGGTGCAGAGGTCAAATAGAGGCCAGAAAAAAGTGGAGGCTGAAAAGGAATGGGAGGACGAAAAAGGGTGGGAGGCCAAACAGTGGTGAGAGGCTTGAGGGCAAGTACAGGCTAGAATAAAGTGGAGGCGAAAAAGGGGGTCGCAGGCTGGAAGGCAAGTAGAGGCTAGAAAAATGTGGAGACTGAAAAGGGGTGGGAGGCTGCAAAGGGGTATGAGGCTGAAAAGGAGTGGGAGGCTGGAGGGCAAGTAGAGGCCAGAAAAATTGGAGGCTGCAAAGAGGTCGTAGGCCATATATATTGTGCTGATATCTAACAGTCTTTGCCGGTTTTGGTCCCATGGACGCGCACACCCAAGTCACACAGAACTTCAATGTCAAACCAGGATAGGAGCACTCATTTCCTTGGGCTCATCCAGGCCAAGGAGACAGCAGTGAACATAGACATAATCTTTACTTCTTCACAGAACATTATAAATAAACAGATGGACTTTCAAAGTTAACCATATGAGAAATAGTTTAACTGAAATGAAAAGCAAATTTCAGACGCAACTTGAATAAAACCATCTTTCAGATACTATTCAGTCCCTGACACCAAAAAAGTGCAAAGACAAAGTTGTCAAAGCAGGAAAGCAGCCCTTGACAAAGCGGCATTGAGACGGAGGATAGTGAGCCTTTTAAGAGCCTTGTGAAAGAACTTCTCAGGATCCTAGTTTTGTTGTTTACTCACACGCTGTTAGTCCTAACTTGGGCACACAGCTTGGTCACTGAACTTGGCACAAACTTCTTTCAGAGTCCTTGAATGTTACGAGGTACGCACAACTCGTAATATTTTTCAAACATCTACAGTGGCAGGTCTTACCAGAGAGTTCACTGTTCAAGAGTGAGCACATATTGGCTCCACAAGTGAAGATACAGGTGGGAAATCTATGGCGTACAGATTTCACACGACATTATCATACAAGGAATCTGTGGAGTTAAATTTAGAGCTTCTCTAGCCACATACATGCATATAATTTTTTTCTGTACACACATAGAAAAACTGTATTCTGTCAAGGCTAATTTCATTAACTAGATCCAGCATCATACAGAAAGATAGAGGAAAAAAATGGAGAAACATCATAATAGCCCCCATATGAAATAGAAGGTTAATGCTAATGTGTTTCTCTTACAGATTCTCAGATGTCTTTTCCTGTAGCCATAACTAGTTTGATGTCAGTGGCATGATCTAGAGTTGACCAAAAGCATGGGAAAATGCAGCAAGATCTGACAGAATGCTTCTGATAGAGGCATTTTAATACAAGGATCTAATGAGGAAAGATCTTTTAGCGTTGCCAGTGTTATGGAGAATTTCTGGACCTCTGATTCTTAAGGAAGGGTCGATAGTAAACTTCATTAACGTATTGGTCAAATGCTCTGTTTCAGACACCTGACTAGAAGATATAAGTTTTTCTTTCCAACAAACAGTATTCTTATCACTTGAAGTAATAAACTCATTTATTTTCACTCACCAATATCTCTGTATGTATCTATGTGTATATACACACAAATGTATTTACGCATACACATACATGCACACACATACATACACATGTCTATATGTACACATATCTGTATATAAAAATACATGTATTCATATTCACACCGATTCACTCTGAGAGTAATCACAAATACTTGTGTTCTAGAAATCAGTAAATGAACAAGCACCACAGACTACATGTTTTCCACTTATTTTAATTCATTGAGTCTCGTGGTTTCCTATCAAAAGCATCATTAGGTGTTTTATAAAAGAAAAATGGCAATGAACAGTTCTTTGTAACAAGAGACCTCACTACAGGTCCTTCATTTTTAAGCGGTTGTAATTATTATTTTTTAATTCATTTTGCATGGTTAAATATGTAAAATCTAGACAAAAGACTTTATTATGTTTGTTAATGCAGATTATCAGATTGGTTATGCTGTGTAATGTTTAGAATTCAGTTTTATTATTATCACCTATAACCACTATTTTATGTAAACGGCTAAAGATGTGGTTTACAGAACATGCAGTTAGATGCAACTGAATAAAAATGTGTTTCCTCTGTTTACTTTCTGTTAACAGAGTATATTTATCAGTACGCAAAGCTGATATTGTATTTGAGTTCCCAGTAAAACATCTAATTCTACTACTAGCAGTAAGTGTACGAGTTAAAAATCCCTAATTTCAAGAACTGTAAGAATCTAGTTCAGAATTAGTTCAAATGCAAATATTTAGTTTAACTTAATCAATTACATTTCCTCAGGTCTCAGATTCTGCTGATCTTTCAGAATATTTGGTAGAATATGCCTTATGCTTTTTTTTTAAATTATCTTACTCATATATTTTGAAATCTATATATGTTTTTTCCCCTTGAGAAATTAATATTCATTACTTAAAGCCAGATGCTATCTCTTCTATGCATGTGAGACCTGCATACATAACTTCTAAATTGCTAGTGGGCTTTGTGTGAGCAGTTTTCAGAGCTCTCTATACATCAAATTGTCTGGTTGGTAAAAATACCTTCTCTTCTCCAGCTGCATAAATAAAATAGAAATTGAGAGTATCGGAAGATGAATTGAGATATGAAGCCACTAATGACCTTAAGAACACTATTATCCATAACAACCATATTGGGATTCTAGGGAGAATCGAGCAACAAGACATTATTTTTAAGTATTGCTTTTCTTCACAAAGGTCTCTGCTGGAATGAATCTGTAGCTACACAAGAATCCACAACCAGCACAATGACTAGTAAAACCTGTAGAATCAATCAATCAGAGCTAGAAGCCAGTTAAGATTTGAATTCTGAGATGTTGACCACAACCTTAAGTCAATGATACTAGAATAAAATGACAAAAAATCTGGAGTGAGCACATTTGGTGTCAGCTGTTCTTTTTCTGTATGGAAAAGTTGCAAATATGCTTCTGTACAAAGAATCATACATTCCAATCAATACTGCTGTCGTTCTATACAGAAAACATTTCTGTGCTATTCAGTTCTTTTGTCCATATAAGATACATCATGCCACCCATACAGACTCAACATACGGACAAAAAGCAAAACCTGAAAGCCATTCTGTTTGGAGATGACTACCGACCTAGCAGCAATAAGGAAAAAGAACAATATAGGGGATAAAACGAAAGTACAGAGAACTTGATTCAAGTAACAAAACCCCTTTTTTTTAGTAACCAAAATAATCTTGGTAATTATTTTTTCCCTTTATGAAAGCCATCAGCATTTGAAATCCCCTACATCTTGAATACCAGTGATAGTACTAGCAGGGATATTTAAACAAAAATGAAGAGGAAGGGCAAATGAAAGAACAAAGACACAACTAACCAAAAATCTTCAAAGAATTCATGCAAATGACCTGATTTCATGCCCAAGATCCTGGCATGAAAAATGAATCTATTATTAGTGTGAAACAGCTTTTATATGACTTTAGTGATTGCATGAAACCATTAAGTTACAGCCTCTATTATCTTAATTTTTTTAGGGCAACTTAAATGATTTATGAACTTACTAACTGAAATGATGACACACCATATTTTCTAAATAAATGTTCTTTGTTCTAGGGAAACATATCAGTAGGAGGTTTGATCTAATACGTATCCTTAAACTATTAGATTTTGAAAGTAGGTATATTCTGGAAATGGGTTATGGTAATATTTACAAAAAAATAAGATTCACTGTTGTCCTTACCATTTGAGTTTCCTTGGGATCTCTGATGAAATACACCAAACAAATAAGAAAAAGTAGGAAGAGAGGTTAGCAAAACACAGACTCCTGCAGTGTATTATAAAAAAAAGTACAGAAGGCAATCTTGACATCAATAGTCTCTTTTGATGCCAAGCTGAAACACGCTTCTGTTCTTGTCAAACAAACTGACTCCTGAGAACACTCCTAATCCTGCTGGCCTAGACAGCACAATTCCCTAGTATCCTTCCGAGCACTAGCACTTGTTTATCTCATCAAGATAAACCCTATCCTTGTTCTTAAACACAGTAGTTTAATATGGAGCTGACAAAATGCAGTGAGGGTATATGGGGTATTTCTGACCCTGGTCAGTGCCAAAACAACTTAGAGGCTTTGGAATGGTGTGGGATTAGGCTCACTGATAAATTTCTTGTTGTTTACTGAGATTTCTGCAAGCTTCTGTAGGAATATACTATTTCATCAGGGTCTGGTCATGCTTTTCCCCAGACCTTCAAAGATGGACTGAGGGCTGATGCTGTGGATCAGTGTCAGAAGCGAGCTTGATTTCTCTTGTGCTCTGGAGTGGTAAGTGATAGCCCTTTACCTAGAGCAAATGACTTCTCTGTTGTGCTGCATCACATATGTAACAGAGCCAGAAAGAAAGTGACATTTTGGGAATCAGAATTCCCTACCTCTCTTCAGTCCTTCCTGCCCACCTCTGAGCCACTCATGTCTCTCTGCCCTGCTTCCTGGGCCACAAGTGTCCACGAGAGTTCAGACTCTTATCATTGCCTGGAGCTATCATTTATCATTACCTGTGGAGATATTCCTACCTGAGACAGACCTCATGCATAACTAGGATTGTAGGGACAGACCTCAATAGGTGTCCAGTCCTTATCACCTGCACTGTTGGTACCTCTGGTATCCATTTGAGGGACCCCTTCATCTCCCAGTGTCATTGGAGGTCGCCCACACATGGTAGCCATAGGAGCATCAGTGAAAGACTCCTTTGCCTTTGTGAACATGCCTTGTGAACGTACTTGTAAACCCCTTGAGATTACTGTAAACTAAACTAGGCTCCAGTTATAATTAATCTGAAAACATTTTTTAAACTTTTCTGTTATGCATACATAGCTTCTCAGTTTAAATTATCTGGTTCTTTTTTTCTACCTTTTCACAGCATTTACCTTCAGGAGAACCCCCTGGATAAACAAATGAAGAAACTAATATAATTTTGATAGTAGGAATTGCTAATTGTGAAGTATAACTACCTGATATGTGTTTAGGCCCTAAAGACAAAACAAAAAAATGCTTTCCTATGAAGGATATTTGCATTTGAAACAAAGGGCTGAAAATTAGATTATTTTGGAGAACATTGTCCAGGTATTGCTAGACCTAGAAGCACAGTCAGTTAAAGCTTTTGTTTTGCTCAGATATGTACTTATGCAAGCAGTTTCACCAAAGCCAGTTAGTTAGCTCGTGTCATTTCTTTGTTATGCCCAGCTAAATAGACTAAGAGAGGCTATTAACATATATCACAATCAAAAATGAAACTCACTGATATTTTTTAGATCCAGATATTCTTAAAAAATGTCCTACTTTTTCCTACTTTTTTTTTTTTTACTTTAATGAAACTATTATTCCACTGCAGGAAACTATTGCTGTTTGATTCCTCAGGACCAAAATCAACATCTTTTTGTTCTGTGTACCTGTACTGCCTGCAATAATGAAGCCATAGTACTGGACTGCAAATACTATTTTTCCAGCGGAAATCTATCAAATCACAATCCCAGAAACTCTCTTTGAGCTGCTCTTCTCTGTTCCCAGCCTAAAAGCTACTGGATTTAGAAAGAGAATTTTGTGCATTCAGTAGTCTAGCCTTCTGTAAACATTCTGAGAACGATGATCCATCCGATTACTGTACCTTTTATCCACCAGGCTGAAAGGAAAATTCCCTAAAGGAGGTTGACCAATTACAATGCAAGCCAGAAACAATTTACTGATATGGTGAATTTCTGGAAAAGGCAGACAGAACTGTTCCTGCTATTTATTCCCTATTGATACGGCAATTGTGGCAGCCAAACTGGTTTGCTCTTTGGTACATTTATAATCCCAGTTCTCGGCTGCCCAGCAGTGACGCTGTGCATGCAGTTCAACACCCAAGGAAGCAAAGGCTCTGAAGAGTCGAAGGCAATGGCTGACCAGTTTGCTAAGCTACCTGTTGAAAGTTACCTCACCATCACCCTTAGAGTTACAGTTTGCTGACTATAGGCTGTTTCTTTCCTCGACTTCTACAGTACTAAATTGCCTCATTCCTTTCTTTGATGTATCCTGTTCCACTCCTCTGTCACTACCGCCCTCACCTTTTGTGTGCTTTGTATATGGTGTTTTGTGTTCAGGAAACTGAGGTCTTATTTAAAAAAGGTAACAGCTCTGATGCTTCAAATACCAAATAGGCCCTTCCAAAAAATTGTCCATGATGATGGCTTCTAGAGTGTGATCAAATGTATAGGAAATAACAGCACCAAGAAATGCCATACCATTGTTTCCTTAGACTTTTAAAAGGCATGATGGCAGACATCTCTTTTCAGCCCTCCATTTTACCATACATTTGAATTGGAATAAATTGTTGAAGACATTTTATTAATTCTTCTCAATGCCTTGAAATTCCTAAATTATCAGTTCAAAGTAACCTCGGAAAGAGCACCAGGACACATCATTCCAGACTGTACTTGGGGGTGAAAATTGCAAATTTAGGGAATGTCAATGTGTACATCCACAACTGAACCCCCCAGGTGTTTTATTAACACTGTCTGTTGGGAGCATACAGGTATTAAGCAGTTTAGAGAAAGCTGTGGGCTAAAATATGTTGATAGGGAATAAAAAACACAGCTGACTAATGTTGGCTTTACTTAACTTCACACACAAATGTTAAGACATAGTAGTAGTGTTCTACTACAGTCTTCAGTCTTACTCACTTTACCCTGCAGGTTCAGTTACCAGAGGATTCAGAACATATGAGACAAACCCAATATATCCTACTACAAAATAATCTGTAACTTGATAGCATTATTCTGTAATCCTTTTTTTTTTTTAATTGTTCATGAATAAACATAACCTCTTCTAAAACAACCGCTAAAGGGACACTTGCTAAGGCACATGAATACCATGCTGCACAGAGCTACTCAGTTCTTTAGGAGATTCTTTTTTTCCCTTTTGCAGACTAGTACTGTACACTTGTTAGGGATACTTACCCCAAACGGATTTCTAAAACCTAATCCACTATCACAAACACTGCATCTTATAATCCTTTCCCTCTATTCACAGGATTGGTAACATTTTGTAACTTAGCATGTCCCAGAACTATTCTACTGTAATGATTAGAAACCTTTCTTAAATTGCCAGCCTAAAATTATTCGTAGCCAGTTTGTACCAATTTGGGTTTACGATAGTGATGGCTTTTGGTTTAAATAGTTCATCTCACTTTATGATATGTATATTGGCAGGAACTGTATCCTCTTTCAGCTCTTCTTTTTTTTTTCCTAAATGTGCTAAACATTTCCACCTTAAAAGAAGAAGTTGGGCTTTTCCTTCCCCTGATTTTTCACATCTGTTTCGGATTTTAAATCATTTTGCTTGAACAAAACTATTCAGTATCCCTGAGGACATTTCCTCAGGACTTTATTAGATAGCATGAATACTTCCCTATCTCTGTAGAAATTACCTCTTCTGATACAATGTATGTTCTTTGCATAATTTTACAATCACTCTTTCCATCCTGGTAACCTCTCATCTCATTCTGTTTGGATTTAAATTCCTTTGTCTGGGTAGCTGATTTACATAACAGGCACAATACTCCCAGTGTGTATTAAATACCAAATTATAAACTCTGTTTTCTTTGCCAAAATATTTACTGATATTAACTACTGGAGCCACTTTCCATACAATATTGACACAGCATTCCCACTAATTTAGAGGCTTTCAGTAGCCATCCAGGTGCTTTCCTGGCATTTCTCTTCACAGATAAGTGGCAATGAATGTCACCAAAATCTGTGGCGATTTTAAAATTTCCTGCAGGAGGATATTTCCTTCAAAGAATTATAGGGAATACCACACTGTCAAAAAATCAACATAACCAGTCCATCAGTCCTAACTTATAACAACATTGGTAACATCAGTTGCAATTATTTAATGTTCTGCAATACCTGATTAAAATTTTATTACATATATATTTGTGTCTTTCAGCTCTATCCTGTAATATTAAAAGCTCCTCTCCTTGAGGAGATCAGCACACTACAGAATCAGATTTTTTGCCCATGGACATAACTGATCTTTAATGTATAGTTCAAAATACGGGTGACAGTAGATTTTTCTACTGCTACATTCCCATAATTTATGCATCAGTTGGTTTTATCACAGTTGTTTTATGCTCTGAAGTCTAGATAGAGAGATAAGGCAAAATGTAACTTTTCTCTTTAAAAAACATATTCTGCTGAAGTTAAGACCTCTCATAAGAAATTGGACTCAGTTAATAAGCGTGCTCCTCAGTTCCAGGTTTTGGCTTGAACTCCACAATGTATAACAGATTTCTGGTCAGATGAACACTTGTTTATAGCGACCAGGGAACATGGATACAAAGCAGTTGCTTTTTGCCTCACTGGCATACAGAGTTTGGGGGGGAAAAACATAAATGCTAGCACAGAGTCCATATAGTGAGAATCATTTCTGAAGTGTTTTACTCCGAAAGTTGGACTTCATCTATTTTAAATTCAAACAGGTTATATAATTTAAGAACCAAAAAAATTAAGGCTACTGGACATCACGGAATGCAATTACCATATACATTTAGGTGAAACTAAGCTTTAAAATCAGTCTGTCTCCTGTCATACAAATAACAGGAATAAAACAAGTAGCACATCATTGTTTTACTCAATAGCTGAGAAATAATGTCAATCTTTCCATCAAGTTTTAAGTAATCTTCATTTTAACATTCTTTGCTGTTCTCTTTAATATGTGTTTTTCCAGTTATCTGCCCTATTATCTTGATTTTAATTCTATACCTTTCATGGGCCTGTAGTATGTGACCTTGATCCCATTCAAATCAGTGTCAAACAATGATGTAGAATAAAGGCCTTCATCTGTAGCACTTTGGTATTTACATAAATATGCATTACCCAGTTTAACCAAAAAGCAAATATCATGTATTCTCTGCTTTTTAATATGATCTTGATTATAATATGGAATGCTATTTTGAAGTCTAAAAAAATTTGGAAATTAATAATTTAATTGAGGTGGTTTTTTCTACATTATTACTGCCTCTCCTGAGACTGCTAAAGGAGAGGAAAAAATAATGAGAATCAAAATATCATGCTAGTTGCTGCATAATTGTTCCATTGTTGGAAAACAAAAGTCATACAGCAGTCTCCTGCTGAAATGTCCTCCAACGCATTTTATAACACTACATGCAGTATGTGCAAATCACTGCTGTTTTTATACTATTTTTATTGAGACCATTTTATTCCTGTTAATTGTAAACACATAGTAACAGTGTTAGGTTGGTTGTCGTGAGCTAGTTCGCATGGGCAGCAGTGCTTGTCAGGTTTTGGCATGGATGCCATTGCTCTGGAGACATGGAAAGAGAGCTGTTACTTGTCACAGTCCCATCAGTTCTTCTTGAGCCAACTCCTTCCCCAAAAGAGAGGTATACCTTTAGGTAGTCTGCAGCTACTTGCACCTTTTGTGCCATTAATAATAAAATAATAAAAATGAAAAAAAAAGTCTTCAGTTATTTTCAGTCTGACCTGGCACAGATGTTAAAATGGAGGGAGGTGCCTTTCCTTCCCCTCTGCTCTTAAAATGTCGGATCTCAGGTGTGGACTTCAAGGGCTGAAGCAAAGAGCAAATGGAAAGGAGGCCCTCCTGTTAGCACTGTTCGGAGTGGTACCTTTAATTCTTGTTAACATGATTCAGCTGAGTCAATGCAGGTCTGTGTTTACCCCTTCCTTACCTCTCCATGCAAACCAGGACTGTGTCCCTGAAGGATCATTTCATGAAGATAGGTCAGGGAATGAACAGACCAAATAGACTCCAGATCCTTTAGCCTGGGAAAGCTTGTAGAAAGCAACAGGGATTAAATTTATAGTGTGTGGTTCATAACAAGGTCACCGTGTTCTGCGCAACTTGCTAGTGGGACCATATTTTACAAGGAATCTTTGCAGTAAGGCTTGTATTTGGAGGACTAAATCAAAAAATATAGCTTTTTCTTTTGATTCAGGCAGCTTGTGCTTCTTTTGACTTTCTGGCTCATTTCTTGAAGGGAATAGGCAGAGGATAGAAATAAACACAAGAAACACTTTCTGTGGCATTGTGTAAATTAAAGTCAATTGAAACCTACGTGTAAACCCAAATAAATATCAAAGATATGATTACAGATCTATAAAACTTCACAATGTTTCTGTAATGCAGGCTGAAAGGAGAAAAATTCTCAAAGACCTGATTGAAAGAGCTGAAATTAAATACAATTCTATCTTTCATGTTTTTAGCAAGATAATTTTGGTTCAGTGTTGACTAATACAGAATAATAAGAATAAAATATGCTGCCTCAGTCTCTGCATTATTGGCTTTACATTATTGATCCTGACAGCTGGCTTTTAAAATGCAGCAAATATTGGGCAACACTGTTCTGTTAAGACAAGCCACTTCATCAAGCATATTTCCAAATCACACTTTATTTTCAAAATGTGCTTAATTTCTCTATATGTGGCAAAGCAGCCCACTGCAAAATTGACCTGCAACAGAGTGCCCTCTACTGCATGTATTTAGGAAAGGAAGATAAAGCCAGTTCCTTAAAAGGAAAATCATTATGGACAAAGACCAGCAGCTTTGTAACAGGCCACTGGACATTGAACTAAAGGATGGTATATACACACAAGCATATATCACTCATATCTTCTTCTAAACAGCTGGATACCACTAGGGAATAACAGTTTAAAATAGGTATGAAATTTACACAAACTGCTCCATGGTTTCAAATTAAATCAGCTTGTGTCTTTCAATACTGAAACAGTCTGTGTCTATAGGCTGGAGAGTTATTAAGGAAGTCAACAACCTGTCCTGTATTGCCCTGCTGCCACCCATTTCTCTTTGCAGCCAGGAGGGATCTATAAAAATACGAAGTGAAAAAGTCTCTCTACTTGTAGATATGTTTTCTCACTCCTTAATGTCTCGTGCTCCCTCATTGCTCCCCTTTCTTTCTATTTGGCATTAGATAACTACTATGAAACTGAACTCTTCTTTTCATTCCCATATCCTTGATAAACCTATCAGGTGTTACCGAGTTACACCTCTTGCAAATGATTAAGAAGATATTTCACCGGTGCTGTCTCAAAAGTGCGGAAAATGAGAGATTACAAGTGTAACACAAAAGCAGTTCCAGAGCAAGACATAAATTCTCAAGCAGACCTGTATTTTTGAAGTCTTCCCCTGTTTTTTCTTTTCCCCTCCCCCTTCAGTCTGAATTGGGTCAGCCTACCACTAAGTTTTGTGATGGACCAAACACCTGCAACTTCTGTAGAAATTCACTTTTTGCTTCTCAAAACACTGCTGTAAACCAACATGAAACTCTGAGTCACTTTTGAAACACCCTGATTTGTACAATGAAGTCCATGCTTTGCCAGCAGTATCCGTGGAACCACAACTGCATTCTTAAAAGTCTCAGCTTATGTCTTGAGCCACACTGAAAGCAATTGAAATGGATCTTGCTGCATGATCAAGGGTGTTCCATGCTAACCCTCTGCAATCAAAGATGGTGTTTGAACACTTTAGGACATTTTTTAGTATGTCACTAGGCCAGAGTAGAGTTAGGTAGTAAATAACAATGTTTTCCAAAGCAACATAATCAATTACCAAAAGTTCTTTAAACAAGACAGAAACAACACAAGCAGGCATTTCCATAGTACACAGTGCATATATGGGGTTGCATATATTTCAGCAATGAATTTTGTGTCTATAGATTCGTTCCCACATCTGAAACTTTCCCTTATGGAAACCCTTGTTGATACTTTACAACTTCTAAGGATGATATCTCCGTAATTGCTTTCCCTTTGCTTCATACCTGTAAATCTTGTATCTTGTGCTAAATCCCTGTCGACTTCTGTCCACAAAATCTGTGTATTCCTGTGAGCGATGGAAGGGTCCCTTATCAGAGAGGAGCCAGTCGAAGGGGCTTGTGACATGCTGATCCGAAACAGCAGCAACTGCTAAAACCCAGCAATGAAGACTCAGTGCTATCCACTCCCATAGAGCCATCAGAGAGAACAATTCAGCACCAGCACTGCATCGCCATATCATGCTTCCACTGGGGACTTAGAGCCTTCATTCTCTTAGCTTTCCCTCAACACCTAGACAAAATACACAGTCAATTAGATAAGCACACACTAGGCATCCCTTGGAAGTAGAAACAAGTTTCCTTTCTTTCAGCTTAAAGAGATAGTGGCCTCTACTTTGTTACATTTTACATTAGCATAAACCCCACTAGGCTAGTTAACAGTGGAGTGTTTCAATACTTCAAATGCTGTGAAACTAATGTCTTCATTAACATCATCAGTGATAATATTTACTGTTGAAGAGAAACCTTCACAAATTGTCAGAGGAGGGATTGTTGGGGTTTTTTCCAATAATGCTAGTCATTAATGAAAAATATGCAACACAAGAATTATTGCCTGTTAGCATCAGTACAAAACCATTCAGCAATGTCTATGCATGAGGTCACAGTTCAGATATTGCACAGAAAACAGATGAGATTCAGAAGTCTCGGACTGCTTTCTTTTTTCATGTCCTTGGAAAAGTCACTTAATGGCTTGTCTTCACTACAAGCACAAATAACAGACTCGTGTTATTCTATTCAAACCAGCGCAGCTGGACAAAGAGTGACTGCGTTGATCAATAGCACAGGAGCTACCCATAGTGATGAGTTCAACGAGTTATTCAAGCTCCAGATCCTGCAATTTTGAGCATCGTTAACACCAGCACTTGACTTCCAATCCAATTCACTCCAACCCAATGGATCAGCCCAGAAACACTATTTAAATTGAGCCTAAACAATTGTTTGGGTGCTCAATCAAATATAAAGTATTAACCATAGCATCATGTAGGAACCCAGTGAAGACAAGCCACGGTTTCTGCACCTCAGTCCCACACCTGTGAAGTGGGATAGTGATTCTGCATCCTGCTTAGACTTTGTGAAAACATCTACGCAAGAGCATGAATTCTCAGAAATACAGAAATTACAAAAGTCATAGAAACAATCAACTCTTAGTTTTCAGTGTAAGGTAAAACAGCATAGAATTAATTAAAGTGAGAGCTTTCATTTTTCTAGCTGATGAATTTACAGGGAAAAACATTTTTTTGTTCACATTCACTCAAAACAACACTCATGACATTTTTACAGTGCCTTTTGCTATGATTTTTTTTTTACCTGACAGATTTTTCTTTACCATCCGTAGTTTAATTTGTAAGTGTACCCTAAACGAAGGATGCTTCTAGTAGAACAGTTCTGCAACTGCATGCTCAGAACAACCCGTCCATTATAACGGAGTCTAGCTGAATAAATATGCTCTGTGCATATATTCTAGACATTAATATTCTGAAGAGTCTTTTGTATAGATCACAACCATACCAGCTGCAGGAAGCTAACTGCTTCCAGAAAAGCACAGGAGTTCATATGAACTAACAGGAATTTACAGTCTGAGAATATAAGAATCTGCCTATACAACTAGAGAAACAGTCAAGGTTTATTGTCTTCTTAGGCACAAATGTAATTGTTTCTAACATGATTTGGACCTGATCCTGCAAACAACAAATGTGTAAGTAATCTCACTGAAAAAGACGACCCTATTCATACATTTTGTGCTGAGCATATATCAAAGCACTGAGTTGTAACCATAAATGATTACAATCGCACAGTGGTTTTGTGACACATACTGCATTGATTTTATACATCCTTTTGAAATGAGATTCCAGGAGTCTACAGCAAAGAGCACTCTAATTTTTATTTATACTCCCAAGCAATCACTTAAATGCAAAAAGCCTGCAGATCTGCGTGTACTGTATGAAGTTTCAATATTTTCTCCCTAGACTGCTCCTTTTTTTCTCACAGCTTGAAGTTCACATATGTGAGGTTACACCATTTTGTAACCTTCACAATATCATACGAAAAAGCACACACAGATCTGAAGCAAAACTGAAAAGGAATAGATTGCTCTCCTGGCCCATAAAAGCCATGGTGATCATTTGGTCACCATTTGCTGTTGAAAGTTAGCTCAATGTGAATGAAGAAGGCATGTCAGTCACTTCCAGACAGGTCAGACCTGGTTTTGCATCACAACAGAGTGAATATCCACAAATACTTCTGTCCTTCTTCCCACCAATCAGGGAAAAATATACTGCACAGCGTACTCATTCACCTCCATCACCCTTTTCATAGACTTGTAAGACCCTGTGCACAATATCTTTACATCATGTGAAGCTACAAAGGGCATAATGAGAATTTTAATTTTCATACCTACTGCTGTTATAAAATTGCTAGGTAAGACATAAGGTTCTGCTTCCTAAATTATCTTTACTATGGAAAAAATCATGTAATCGTTTAAATTACAAAAGGCAAGAGTTTACTTTTTCGGGTACTTATTAATACTGAAGTGTTTCAGGCCATTAAACTGTAATGATGACTAATTGAGTACCTTTTGAATTTAAAGTGATAATATTAGGATTGGAAAATGAATTACTTTGTACGTGTAGCATCTTCCTAAAATAAGAACAAAGGAGCACTTGAAAAGGAACACTGAAGAGCCCTGCTCTATGCTTGCCTTAATACTGTGCCTCATGGCATGTCAGAAATTAACCACTGGCAATACTTCAGAGAACCTATGTAGCTACAGAAGTAAATAATCTCCTTGCTTTAAAGATATACGAAGGTATTTTCCAAAAGAGTATAAATATACAGCTAGTCCTCAGGGAGAGTAAAATAATGTGTGCATTTCTAACTGATACTTATTCACTTGTCTGTATTGTCCAGTCATTGTAGAATTAGTCTCCACAGCATTAACTCTCATAACACCCTTGAGAACTAAACTATTACCTCAACTTAACAAACAAGGAACTGAAGCATAAAAAGACCTAGCCTAAGATNTTTTTTTAAGCTGTTAGAGGGATTTAAATGTGTATTTCCTATTAAAAAACAACTTAGAAAACTCCAGTCTAAGGAATTTTCCTAAAGTTACAGTATGAAAATACACCGAAATTTTAAATACTCAGATTCTGTAATGAATGCAAATGCCCTGAAAACATTTTTAAAAGACTGATGTAGGCATGTGGAACATACAAAAGTTCTAGGTACAACAGCCATCACAGAACTTCAGGGAGGAACAATCTGAATTAAATTTGTGGTAGAGCACCTGCTGGTTTCAGGGTGTGATGTGAGAAATGAAAACTAAATTAACACCTGTTAAGCAACAGAGGTGGTGGATTTTAAAGTGGAGAAGACGCTCTGTAGAGAAGACACTTCAAACAAAACTGTCATGTCAGCTTGCTGCCTCTTTAAAATGCTAGCTTAGAGGACAACTATCAGCTACAGGTGCTCAGCACAATTATTTTCTGCTATCCCCAGGGTTACCACCCAGCTACCACTTGCAAATGCTAATACATTTTCATCCCTTCCTCTTCTAAAATCTAAGGTTAGACTGTGTTCAAGAAGCATAATGGGCTGAATTCTTCTTTTTCAGAAATTTATTGTCTCTTCACTGTTGTTAATGCAGAATGAATTTAACTCAGCATCTTCTGGAAATTCCATAGCTAAGTCCTAGCTTTCATGGACACATAAAGGGTGCTGAAGACCGGTAAACTCCAGAGAACATAGGACCGGCAAGTGTAAAACAAACATTGTGGCCAATGGGACAAACTTCATCAAGCTTCAGCTGTGAACAAGAACGCAGAAATTCTGTAGTCTTCTTCTTGCCATCCTATTGCATAGGGCAAATCCCACCAAATTCAGCCTTCTTTTTTTCATGTAAATAATTTTTTTAAACATTAGAAACTGTATATAATTACATATGGGTAGTTTATGAACTCACTAAGCTACTGTACCTAACATAGTATAAATTGAAGTGTCTGCTTGATTTGTGGGTTAAGCTCTCTTGATCGCATAATATAAATAAGTAAATCATGTATACTAAGATATACATAATAACATAGGACCAACCCAGATGTGTGGACAGCAATGTTCATGGTAAAGCAATTCAGTAAGTTTAAATCCTTCCTAAAATGGAAACAGTATAAAATTTTCTCAAGGAAAAAAAAAATAGAAATCTGTAGTAACCTCATTGAGTACAACTTTTTTTTTTCTGAGAAGTAAGAGTCATGTACAAAACATATGACCTAATATGCAATAGAGATATAGCTACTAAGTACATCACTGACTACTGGTTCACCAACAGAGTAACTTTTTATGTAAGAGTTAATAAAGCTGATGTTAGGCATCATCAGTAGCTTTTTTAGGTCACATCTACACCTGCGGTTCTCAAGAATCAAAATAAGATAATTGTATGTTAAATGTACAGATATTATTGCATAAGATCAGGGTGGGTTTTTTCAATATTTCTCTGTATTGCGCAAGTCTAGTAAGTGCTGTGGCCTTGGTCTGAGATGCCCTCTCCTCTGCTACACATGGAACAATGCCCTTGCAACCTCTGTCAGCACCACAGAAATGAGCACAGCCTTGCCTCCGTTATTCCCTCTTTCTCTTTGCTTCTCACAGAGATCTCCTTCTGACAGTGGAAATGCAGATGACCAGGATCTCTCTGAAGCCCTTTGGTTTTTATGCTCACTAGAATTCCATGAAAATGTGAAATGTCCCAGCTTTCCGTGGAAAGATGAGAATCCTCTATGGCGAACTGGGATTCTCCTGCCTGTAACTTCCCACAATGATGAAATAAAAATTTTAGATTGCTATTCTCAGATATGTCCTTCAAAGGAAAGTAATAAGTAGCTTTTCAGAAAACACTGTGTTTGTCTCTCCACAAACGTCAGAAACCTTAATGTCTCAAAGATGGTGGATTTTTATGCAAAACAGAAAGCTTAGATTTCTTTGAACTAAGCAAAATAATAATTAATAAGTATATAACCCTTTAAAAGAATAACAAACAAAGAAAAAAATCTGAGAAGAGATGGTGATAATACCACCAAGTCTGTTTGTAGGTAGTCAGATTTCAGTAAGATGATAATTTTATCACTTATGAGATTTTTGGTACTGTATCGCTCCACTCATTTATAAACCTTAGGAATTTCAGTGTTACTGCTTTTCATGCAGTATGATACTAGGTGTAACAGGTTACACTTGATATTTCTTTTACACTGCACATCATGGAAAACAGGAATGAGGTAAATGCTTTATTTTCTATTACACAAAATTCTCAGGAATGCTACCAGTGACTTCAAATTTGAATCAATGGCAAGAAGCTGGATGGAAAGCAGTGAAGCTCACAGAAGGCAAGAAAAGTCAGGACTGGTTTTTTCAAAAGTATTTTGACACAGAAAAATGCAAAGAAATTTTACATAAAGAATGAAGCAATAGTCTGAGTCTCAGAGATTACTCTGATATGCTTTAAGATCCTGGGTTTATCACTTTATGTCTCTTTGCCTTCACTTCCTCATCTGAAGTGTGATGATCATGTTGTTCACCTTCATAAAGCACTACAGGACCTACTCATAAGAACTCTGTGTTATAATCAGTGTTTTGTTTTTTTTTTTTAAAAAGGCAATTTTTCTCATGTTAACTGCTTTAAATGAATGAGACCTGGGGAAGCACCTGTTCTTGAAATTCTCACACAGCCCAGTGTAAATGAAACAGCCATACAGCTGATGATGTGCTGTGGAAGAAAAGAGCAGAAAATGCTGCAATCAGTATCAGCTACAGGGGAAGAGGGTATAGTAGAGAGCAAAAGAGCATCTTGTTTGTGCTCTGCTCTCAGCCGCCACATGGATTCTGTTCTTCAAATGAAGATACCCAAATCCACAGATTAAACTGTCCCAAACTGAACATGGTCTGGGATAACAAAAGGACTCAGGATCTGAGGCAGACTATTCTGTCCTGTGCTCATCAGCAGCCATTTGACAGTGGCTCGCTTTCACATATTCTGAGAATCACCAGAAGGCTGGTGCAGTAACAAGAGAGCCAGCATGTATGATTGATAGAACGAAGAAACTGAACAGGGGTTTGGAGAGTTAAAGAATGGAGTTCTCTCCCTGCCACCAGATCCAATACACACAGGCTCCAGGGTACAGCTTGTGTCATTATGCAAGAAGTAGAAGGCATCTGGATAGACAAAATACTGTTGTCAACAGATGATTTTCAGTGAGTGGAGTTCAAGCAGCTTATTCTCTGTTATTCATTGTGAGCTACAATAAGTCCTGACCTAGGAACTGTCCTTATCAGAGACTCAGAAGTAGATATGATTGCAAATGTGAAAGGCGACAATAATCCCATATCTAACCGCCTTCAATGAGTTTTACATTCCAGGCTTAAAAATAAGTGCGGTCCTCATACAAGGTTCTGGTATCTGCTTTGACTACGTGCACCCTAAAGCAACACCTTTTCTTTGTTCAAATAGAGCTTCATCCACTGCCAGATTTCAGCTTTCTTTTCTCCATGTCAGACAAGGACAAGCGCCCTCTAACTATATCTCCGAAAGCTGAAACAAAGAACGAACAGGATGTCTGATTTTTCTAGTAAAAGCAATCCTGTTATTTTTTTTCTTCATCCCAGCCTTCAGAGAAGAGGAGGAAAAATAAAATGCACCCACAGAGAGTATATGTCAGCCCAACCTCTGCAACCATCATCAGGTCTGTCTGAAATGTGAGAGTTGATTGCTGCATGTTACAGCTATTGCCCATGAAACGTGCCTAGGTGTGTGCTCTGTCCCTGCAGAATTTCACTCCTGCAAGTGCCTGTGAGTCTTTAATTGGATGTATCTGCAAGCTTTCTATTGCATCCCGGCACACGAAGCCCTGGTCTCCTTAGCCCTTGGAGTATGCACTGGCTATCAGGTATACCAACGTAATTGTTTTAATGCCTGATATTTATAAAAGACCTGACTTTTTCCTTTTCTGCCTAGATCATGATGTATAAAGTCCCTAAGGTGCTTTTTCAATCTGTTAATCTAAGTTCATCCTCCTGCGCAAACGGATCCTTATGCATTTGAGCTGATGACACAGGGCAGCATCCCCAAATCACAATTTCAGTCTTCCTACCTTAACAAGTGAGTCTGTTCCTGCAGGGAGCTCACTGTGGGGAAGAAATTAGCTGTCAGGACCCTGAATGAACAAAGGGGCCTCAACAGCCCTGACCCACCTGGGGCCTCCGAGGGCCTCAACGGCCCTGACTAGCCACACCTGGGGCCTCCACAGGCCGCAATGGTCCTGACCAGCCACACCTGGGACCTCCAAGAGCCTCAACGGCCCTGACCAGCCTCAGCTGGGGCCTTGGCCCACCTGTGGGGACTGCGCAGGGGCTCCTGGACCTTCAGTCTCTGACCGGGTGGTGCTGGGTGACTGCCGCGGTCCCAGCGTCAGCACTCAGGCTCCCTGACTGGACCTCTGGTCTGGCCGCACGCCTCTTTGCCCAGAGGTCACCACACCACAGCTCGGCTCCTGGCTGGACTGCAGACGTTGGCTGTTCTTGCCCTCGTTCTGCGATCACAAGTCAGGAGCAGCCGCACTCCTCAACCGTGTAAAGGCAGAGCGTGTGGTTTGCAAAAGTATGTGAGGCATCTGGATGCCTCAAATGTGAATTGTGTAGGTGTGTAACAGAGAGGAGAAATCCACCCAGTCTTCATGGTGTCTCAGTTTCTCATCTTTAAATGGGGGCTAGTGCCTAAGTCCTTGGCAGATAACATACATCAGTCACACAAGGAGCTAAAATGCAGTTAATTTCTGGAACAGCTAAGCAGGACCCTGACCTAGCCCCGGGTTGCAGCTGACCAACATCTAGGATGCCACAAAGCCACAGTAAAACCTGCTGCTTCAAGAGCTTTAAGCCTGCTCCAGGCTGGATGACTGTACTTTAGCAATCATAAAAGTTCATAGGGGATTAAATTGTCATCTTTCCAAGTCCACAAGTGCACATGGACTGTCCCACGTGCAAAAAATCTCTGCATGTGGAACTGTGTGTGACATTTCAGGCTTAAGTCGCTTTTCCATTGCACAAGTTATGCTAAGCATTCTCCCAAATCATCCACAAATTTTCAGCTAAAACATCTGACATTAAGAAAAGAGTTAGAATGGAAACAGAACAAGCTCCCTTTGAACAAGTTTGAGATCTGTGCTGCAGGAAAAGACAAGGAACAGCATAGGGGCAGTTTCTGGTCCAGTACTTCCTCAGGCACAGGCTGATGTATCACTGTGACATAGAATTTTGCATACTGGAGCATGTGAGTTTGTAGAAAATCCTAATGAGAGACAGATATTTAGAAAGCTGCATTCCAGGTTACTGGAATTTTTTAAAATTCAACACTTAAAAATGTTCAACATTCTCTGCTATGATAATCTCATTGGGTGTGTTTTAATGCCAATTAAGTAGGTCCTTAGGATTTGCAAAGAGTACATCCTAAAATTAAGTGTTAAACTATCACTGGAAAGTCATGAAGCACTAGTTCTAGTAGTAGATCTCCTTTTCACCCGTAACTATTAGTCCCCAGTTTTCTGGCCCAATTTATCATCTAAGTTGGCTATGAAAAGAACGTGCATACTAAGACAGATTTAAGTTAGCTATATCCAGTAAACTACATCAGAGTAACAAACAGCCTTTACCTGTTTAATTTCATCCTTCAACTCGTTCTAAAACACAGAGCTGTTTCAGCTGCTGACATCTAGAATGGGAGGAAGCAGCTATTTACAGGTTGTACATTAAGGCTTTAGTTCTAGGTTTTCAAGTCTGAAGACCAATCCAAATATAGCTGATTATTCTCTAATGCAGAAGGAGTGGTAACTGGCTAAACTGAGATGAAGCGGGAGGAAATTTTGCTCACTAACAGATTGTTGAGCTGAAGAAGATTTAGTTTACAGAGGAAAGAGAGTACTTGGAGCTGAGTTACCTTGAAGTATAGCTCTGATTTTACTGTATAAACATTGACAAGTCCCTTAAACTTCTGTAATTATAGTTTCTACTCATAAGATCAGGAAAGAATAGTATTGAACAATTAATGTCTATAGAGTACATTCAAATTGTTGGATGACAAAAATGTCATAAAAGGAAGATGTTCATTACACTAACAGAGTAGCTGACTTTTTGTTGCTACTTAAGATTTCTGTTTCTGGAGATTCTGCAACAAATGCTGAGAAAAGAACGGAGAGCAAAGGAATTGTCAGTCTCAGACAAAAATAGAAGTTTCTTTGAAGATTTTGAAGTGCTAATATTGCTTGTACAATAATGAACAGAAAAAATAATGGTGTGTAACTGTTCTCTGGTCTTAAGAAGAGGGCCACAGAAACAATGAACTCTATTAAATGTAATAAGGACATATTTACAAAATCCATCTTACAGCCTGGTTTCCTGTACTTCCATCCCCTGAGATATTACCTAAACGAACCCACAATCCTGTTCATGTTTCGAAAGGTTATCACAAAAATTACGGTTTTCTGATTTCTGAGTTTTTCAGTTTTGGAGCCCTGGCTCCGACATATTAGCACTGTAATTTTAGCTAAGTGATATCTGATCAAGGATTTGCACAAATGGACAATTTCATATATTTCTTAACACTGATATCTAATAGAATGGTAATGTTTTTTGTTTTGTTCTCCAATTATGTCTTTCAGACAAAAGTGCTCCACAGCTCATAGCATATTTTACAGCTGATTTCACAGATGGTGGAGCTGGTTTTCAGCTGGAGTAAATGGATGGTTAAAATTTCTTTCGGGTTCCCAAGCTTCAACCTATTTATGTTAGCAGAAATAAAAAAACCTCATACCACCACTGTCCTCCTGTTAGAAACAACTTGTAACCTGTTGTGAGAGTTCCTTAGACAGGATGCACAGCGGATTCAAGAGACCGTGGTTCTACATCTGATCCTACTGTGAACTATTGTGTGAGGTTTCATAAGTCCGTTTGCTGCAACATTCTAAGCCTGTAACTAGTATATGGGCAGTAGCCATATCCTCTTAAATGTTCATATTACATCTATTAATTTTTTTGTAGTGAGTGGAGGGACTTTACGGTTGACTGAGCAAAGATGAAAGCTTCAGCAAGCCAGTCTGGACCTACTTGCATCTCAGGATGGATAATACACAAAGCTTCATTGCACAAGTAATAATTATGTCATGTGTGCCAGGCACAGCCTGCTAACTCATATAAATGTAACACCAAAGCTTCCTCATAAGTCTTGATTTTTGACAAATTTAGAAGAAATTACAAAATTAGACAGAAAAAATTGTCTGCTAAAAGATGTCTTTCTTGTGAACATTATATTAAAAGGAGAGAAAGTCTAGGCTTTAGAGTCTCATGACATTACAATCTCACAACTGTTAATTTAGCTACGTGTTGGTCTAAAACCACTTTAGTACAATATTATGACTATTTCTTGTTGTAGCTAATAGAAAAACACATTCTGATTTAGCAGAAAAGTGCTGATACTGAAAAGCTTTAAACTTTCAGCTAATATCTTTACAGTGCAGAATAAGAGACACAGTCTGTTGATTAGAGATTACAGATCACTGCAATGAGTAACTCTATGAGGAACATAGGTTTTCTTTATTATAAGCTCTTTTTTTCCCTCCAGAGAGACTGAGAAAATGTTCTAGACTTTGCCTGGCCAAGACAAACCAGTATGAAGAAATGAAGCTGTTTTATAAATAAGACTATGTTTCAAAAAAAGCCACTACTGTCCTTCAACTAATGTGAATCCATCTAATAAATGTATGCTAATACATAGCTTAAAGGGTACTTAGTAAGTTACTAAAGCTTTTACTTTTTAAGTCAATGAGTCAGATTCATATCCCACAGGAGAAGTGACTAAAAAAGAGAACATCGCCAACTAATGGCTTTATGTGAAATACAGAGACCCATAGTCTCCAGAGGCTGGCAGGAGGATGAGTCTCCACTTGCATAAACATTGCTGCTTTACATAAACAAAGCATCTTCATTAGAAATGTTGGTACAAAATTAAGGAATACTGAAACTAGTTGATCCAAGAAATGCTGAGCATCTACACATTCTCGAGGAAAAGAGGTGTGTATCAGCTCTTCCCCATAGATCAGCCAGCAGTTCAGGATGGAAGAACGGAAGCTGGAATGCTGACACTCTGCTTGCACTCTTTTAAATCTTCCCTACAATTAAAGACAAGTCCTAATATGATCACTGTTAAGACGCTAAAGTACACATATATCTATAAATTACATGTATGTAAAACTTCATGTTCAAAATTCTAGCCTTTAGGGCTGCACATTAAATACAAAACAAACAAAATTATTCCAGATAAAATGTGTTGTAATAAATATTTGTTCTGTCTGTCCTCCAAACTGCTAATGACTAGGGATCAAAAATGTTTTAGGTGAAAAACAGCTGATTAAAAATACACTCTTTGCTGCCACCTCAGTCCACAATATCATTTTTCAACATGCAGCAGTATTTCTAACCAGTGATGTTAAGCCTCCTTAGAAATAGAGATTTCAAGCAGAGAAAGAAAAAAAGAAAAAAAAAAATAACAAGAAACGTATTTATAATGGATTTTAATAATCCCATTTGACTTCGGAGTGGTCATCCATGTTCAGTTAACCAGGTGTTTTTGTTATTTCCGATAGATTTATAAGTACTAAAAGAGCTAAATTAGCTCTACAGAGTTCTCAGTAGCCATGAATAATGAGATTAAAGGTGCTCTGATTCCCCAGATTTAAGTCCTTTACTTAACAATGTATAATAAATACCTTAGAAACCACTTTTCTCATTAATCAAGTGCTGGTAGATGTGGCAGTGAAGGTGTTATTGCAAATTAGCAGAATCTTCTAATCAACATTAATGTGACTGCTACAGCAAAGGTATCTGACTGACGAGCCTTAGGATCTCACCTCATTATAAGAGAAACTGCTACAGTTTAATAGTCCTAATTTAGCTAACAGTCTATATTGCCTGGTCAATCTTCTTTTGAAGGTGGAACAAAATCTGTGGCCTTTGTGAGAGGCTCATTAGTTAAACATGAAAAGCTTTGACATGGCAGAGAGCATCCTTCTTTCCTCTTGTCAGCGCATTATTTTATGGCACACAGAGCAAGTGGAGTCTTTCAATGGGAGACGGGAAAAAGACTGTGCTAAATAATCAATCACATGGTATGAGCCAGGGCAAAAGAGTGATTATACATACCATGTGGGTGGAGGGATGAATAGGTGGGTATGTGTAGTGTGTATCATACATATTTACATCTATGTATGCATATGTGTATACAAACTGTGTTTATGTATGCACACTTACTGTCGTACATATAAATTATTAATTTCACAGCTAGGAGACCAAATTATTCACATTACAGTTTTCAGCAGTATGGTGACTTAAGTCACAAGGTACTGAATGCCTGCAACTCAGTGGGGCACTTCAGAAAATGGAGGTCTCTCAATGTTTCTCAACTTCATACAGGAAACTGTTGATTTATCAACGATGATAGAGTACCGAGACCAAAAACAACGTAAGATCAGGTTAAAAACCCTTCAGTGTTTTAGTATTTTAATGCTGTTTGACTCAGGATATGCAAAGCCTTACACTGCTGAGTATGCAGCAATGTAACTTCATGATGCTCAGGTTTTTTTTCCTAAATCTGAAGTTCATTTTGCTTCCGAATTGTTGTCTTGGAAATTGATCTTGCTTTCACTGAAGTTAAAGCAATGCTCTGATCTCCTTTAACTGTGCCAGATCAGGCCCTCACTGAACAGTAGACACATTGAACAACAGCAAAACAATGCTACAAAGAGAATGTGGTTTCAATTTTGTTTTTAAAAAATGTTCTCTCTTATGAGGGTATAGGATGAGACCAAGGAGAAGAGTAAGATAACTTCCCCATAAAATGACTAGTTGTAAGTTACTACCTGCAGCAGTCTAACAGGATCATTTTTTTTAACGCGACCTTTCCGAAACAGTATTTTGGCTCTATTTGTCAAAATATATTTCTAGTGATTTTGCTCCCATATGAGATTATTAGTGTTTCAGGAGAGGAAAAAAAAAGTCAATGTCTACTTCTGATTTTGAGGAGAGACAAAGCTTTGGAAGGAATAAGAAAGGGCTGCACTAGGCACACATGACAGTTAGAAAACACTTAATGTTTCCATCAAGTATCATCTAATACTTCCCACCACTCCCTTTTTCTTCTGAGCAAAAGCTTACATAAATCGATTGAACTTCCAGTTTCCCATTTAGATTCTCAAAAATTGCTGAAGAGCAACTTTACTTGTAAAAAAGAGCTTTCTTTTGTTTTCAGTAGGTGTTGCATTTCAAGCGAGAAATTTCTTAGACTGATCATGGACAGATATGATTACTCAATTTAAAATTAATCTGAGTGAAGTAGAAATATTTCAGCCCCATAAATCATTGTCTCTACCTGGGACTGAGAGGAGCAAAAAGCCACTGCAATCTATGTGACTAATGAAATAACTTTTCAGACATACTTTGGTGTAAACAATGAGTAGACTTCAGTAATTAATTGTTCACAACAGCGTTCAGACAGGAGTAGAAAAAAATGGGAAAGGGTGAGATGGGGTGATTACATCACTCAAAGATCCTCAAGTTGTTTTGTTGGCTTGTTGTTCAAATACTGCCTTCTGCAGAGAGATCTGTAAAACATTCAGCTGCTTGTTTTAGTGTTTCCTAGTTAACGTTTTCACTCACAGTGTTTCAGCATTTCATGAACAAGCACCCCAAACACAGCAATGCTGGTGAACTCGGCGCCTGTTGGGGAGGTTAGCTCTCACTGGAGGTGGATCAGCTCACTGAAAATGTAACAGACCTCTTTTTTTTCTCCCTGCTTAAATTATATACGTTATTTAGAGAGAAAAATGGCTGAAGGCAAGAATTTGTAGGTAGTTTCTTTACGGAACTCTGATAAGTAGAGAGCACTGCGACAGCATCTAAGACTATGGTTCTGTTGCTACGCTTAGATACTGAGAGGAAGAGACACAAGCCAAACATTTCTATTCTCAAAGCTAGATCTTACAGTAAAGCTGATAAGAGCACCTATTTAAAATTAGTAACTCCGTGTACAGGTGGAGTTGAGCATTGACAGCAGTGTGTAAAGTCTGATATTTGAACGGATTGCTCCTCCAAAGTTATTTCTTATACCTTGTAAATGTAACTAGGGCCACTCCAGCTTTACCTGTATATTTAATGTGTCAGAGTCACTCATCTTCAAAAATACAGACTCTCTAAGGTTTTGATTTCACTTCTTCTCTTTACAGCATTCTTTTGTGATGCCATATTTAAATAAAGTTAGACATGGGCTTTTCTAGGAAAAGAAGTTATTTTTGTTCCTTCTGTCAGACTTGCTTCTCAGATACTTGTCTCTGAATTACTCTATTTTTTTCCCAATCAGGTCTATCTCACGTTGGTCTCCATTTGATACGGATCCATAACGGATCCTGACGCTGCCACAGAGCATCCCTCACTCACCGCACGCATTACATTTTCCTGCCAGTCATCAATTCACTTCACACGCACGCACTTGCTCAGTCCCCGAAAGAAACCATCCCAACTGCAAACCGCTGCGGCCTCGGGACCCCCCAGGCGGTGAATCCCACCGCGCCGCTCCCGCCCCGCGCCCCGCAGCTCAGCGCCCCGCAGCTCAGCGCCCCGTGGACGGCGCACCGCAAGCGCCCTCGCGCTAGGGACACAGCCCTTACCTGCCGAGTGCGCGGCGGTCTCCGCAGCACGACGCGCCGCTCGCCGCTCTGCCCGCGCGCCGCC
>Ga0065711_1003715_pt1 | contig 26698 bp, 10 predicted proteins | sample Hoacrofraction12_FD_59098 | JGI IMG/M metagenome (GOLD analysis project Ga0065711, IMG submission 59098) | Hoatzin crop microbial communities from Cojedes, Venezuela - Epithelial fraction 12 v2 (version 2) | ecosystem: Host-associated > Birds > Digestive system > Esophagus > Crop | place... | reverse complement strand
CTGCCCAACTTTCCAGCCTATCCAGGTCACGCTGAATGGCAGCACAGCCTTCTGGTGTATCTACCACACCTCCCAGTTTGGTGTCATCAGCAAACTTGCTGAGGGTACACTCTAACTCTTCATCCAGGTCATTGACGAAGAAGTTAAACAAGGCTGGGCCCAGTACTGATCCCTGGGGGACACCACTAGTTACCGGCCTCCAACTAGACTCAACGCCGCTGATGACAACCCTCAGTCGTGCGGTTTCACCTCTGTAAAGTGACTGAAATGAGGTTTAGTTTCCGCTTAGTGTCAGAAATAAAGTTTGTAAAATGGCCACACTTTGTGAGAAAGAGCAGGAATAAAACTCTGGGTGTCTTGAATGCGCTAAATCAAACTCTTCCGAGCAGGACAGTACACTTACAGTATTTTAAATTGCATGTACTTCACTAGCTGATTGAATTGGAGGTAGGTGGCTATGTTGCGTGAATAGCACCATAACTAGCGTTCTCTAGTTATTTAATTGCGGTAGCATAACATGAAAAGAATGCTGCTGAAGTGACCCACTGGGGCAGTATCTGAATACGTCTTAAATTTTCTAAGTGTGATTTGTGTGTAAGCTCTTATATCAAATTCTCTGATGTGTTAAGCTGGAGAGGGACTTTTTACAAGGGCATGTAGTGATAGGACAAGGAGTAATGTCTTTAAACAAAAAGAGGATAGATTTAGATTAGATATAAGAAAGAAATTATTTACTCTGAGGGTGGTGAGGCACTGGCACAGGTTGCCGAGAGAAGCTGTGGATGCCCCCTCCCTGGCAGCGTTCAAGTCCAGGCTGGATGGGGCTTTGAGCAGCCTGGTCTAGTGGAAGATGTGCCTGCTCATGGCAGGGGGGTTGGAACTAGATGATCTATAAGGTGCCTTCCAACCCAGACCATTCTGTGATTACAGAGCGATACCCAACTCCATTTCGTCAGAGATTTTTAGAGGTTCTGGTATGCATCAAATAGTCTTTGGAAACCAGCAGACTGAACTAAGTATCAGTTTTTAATGAGTGCTCTGTTGTCAGTTGCCTTACTGATTTTTCAACCTTTTTGCATGAAACAGAATGAAAGAGACAAAAACCAGAAGTGCAACGTCAATATCCACTGTCTTTCTCAAATTATTGTGAGGTGTATGTGTGCAGGTGGATGCAGAGACCCTTGCTTGAAGCTTGTTGTGTGTGAACACTCCAGTATGGGAAACCAGATAGCCTTAGCAGAGGACCAAGCTAGTTAAACTAAGGAGTTCTCATTTCTAAGCCAGGGCTGTCTTGTAGCTGACTAAACATGAAGAGAGCTAGCTTGCCTCTCTTTGTGCATGTCCATATAGCTGTGTCCTTTCTGTGTATGTTAGAGTTTAGTGCTAGGAGGTTAGTGTTGTGGGGTTTGTTGGTTTGGTGTTTTTTTTTTTTTCTGTGGTGGTTGTTTTTGTTTTGTTTTTTAAATAATAGTGGCAAGATACGTGCAACTTCCATTTTTTTGTGTACATTCATATCTCATTAGTTTAGCAGTATACCCTTGAAAAGGACATCAAATAATTTCAGAGTTATTTCAGGCTTTATTAACTTAGAGCGTGGTAAATGAGCATACTAACAATCCCACAGACCCGTTTCAAAACGGTAGGAACAATGAAAATCTTAGTGTTGCAGAAAATTCTCCCATGGCAGGAAAATCAAAGAGAAGAGCTTCTGAATTGAGCTTACTTTGAAGTACGCTACATACCATGGGTTTCTAATGTCTGTGTTACTCTTACTGCAGTTCCAAGGAACTATGACCCTGCATTGCATCCATTTGAAGTTCCACGAGAGTACGTAAGAGCTCTGAATGCAACAAAGCTAGAACGTGTGTTTGCAAAACCCTTTCTTAGCTCCCTTGATGGCCACAGAGATGGCGTTAATTGCATGGCCAAACATCCAAAGAGTTTGTCTACAGTGCTGTCTGGAGCTTGTGATGGAGAGGTAAGCTGCAGTTACAAACCACAGCAAACAAGGCACCTTTCCTTCTTCTTTTCTTTTTTATTTTTCCACTTTTATGTTTTGTGGTTGGCTTTTATTTTGTTTTATTTTTAAATGCCCACTGCTTACTTTTGTTTTGTGTGTTTGTTCAGCTATGATACCCTGTCTTCTCTCAGAAGGTGCAACTTACCCAGTTTGGGACAGTGTTTCTCAAACTGAAGGTTGTAATCTCCCAGCACACAAACGGTTTTGGAAATCTTTAGGCAGCAGCTTTCAGCTGTTCAGCTGTGAGCAGAGGGTGTGATATTCAGTTCTGTGGGATGGAGCAGTGAATGTTAATATTTACAGTCCACAGTGACTGATTTTTGCTGCCCACATGACCCCCCTCCTCCCCTTGAAGAAGTTAAACTGCTGCAGATGAAGATTACGTGAAGGCAGATGAGCTGAGGGAAGGGGCACACAGCCAAAAGGTTTTTGGAGTAATGATTTATCATACTACCTAAAAAATACTAACCCTGTATTTGTTTGATTATTTTACATACTTATTACAAATAGCAAGCAAGGGCACTTTAATTGGAGTTGGCTGGAGAAAAAAAATGCCTGTCTTTTCTGTCTTCTCTGTCCTCTCTCACCCTTTCATTGTTCATTTGATAGTACTTGTAGGTTTTAAAGGTGTCTTCTAAGTAGCTGGTTGGTTTCTGCTTTCTATAGGAAGCGCGTATGTCGTGCCGTAGTGTAAATGAAATTAACCTTTTCGGAGAGGAGGGGAATAAATTTATATGAAATGTTGGCCAAATTTCTTATCCACTGGTGGACTGAGTAAAGTAATTATTGTAAAGTAATACATACAACTATAAAACCTGACCTCCGTTTCTTTGTTTTTCAAATGGGCCCAAATGCTTTGAAACTGAAACCTCTGTGCGAGGTGGACTTCTATAAAAAATATAGTACAGTGACTGGACTGAAAACATTCTCTTGGTTCCAAGGGCTATTTCCTTGTGCTTTTGTCTCTGAAGAGGTATTTTTTACTGAAGTCACTGCTGCTGTCTTTTAGCAAGAATTCTGGTTCAAAAATAGGGGAATACAAAAATATGGTACGTATACAGCTTGGGTGGTGGGAAGGGGTAAGAGGAAAGAGCTGCGCTTTAAAAACATTTTCACAAGAAGTGAATAATCAAGTAGTTTTAACATGATAAAATCTGGACAGTGTTCAAGCCTGCTACGCCATTTTGTTACAACATGTATGATCTCTTGTACTTGAATTTGAACTGCAGTTGTGGGCTGTAGAAAATTTTTATAACAACAGAATGCTTTTCTGTTTTTAACAGGTTAGAATTTGGAACTTAACCAAACGACAGTGTATTCGTACTATACAAGCCCATGAAGGCTTTGTTCGAGGCATGTGTGCTCGTTTCTGTGGTACATCATTCTTTACTGTAAGTATAATGTGTCTCTTTAGTATGGTGTAGCAGTACAGGGTGCCTGTTAAGCATCTGTTTTCCAGTGAGCAGCTTACCCTCTGGCATACAACATTTAAATACTGTGTGAATGCATCTATTCAGTTTGTCAGTGAACCTGACAGCTCTGTTTCTGATGAAGTATTTTTTTTTGTGCTGTGATATGGATGTTGTTCAACACTATGGAAGGGAGAAATACTGGAAAATTGCTAATGGATGGTCATGTAATTAAAACTTGGGCAAACTAGTTTTGATTAAACAAGTAGAAAGATTGTGTTCCTGGAAGAAGTAGATAGTTTATGTTAATTGAAAGACATACACTTAGAAAAGTAACCATTTTCATACCCTGTGGTTAAAGATAAACTGGTTAATTCAAGATGGTTCCAGTCAAGTCATTATGTTCAACAAGGCTATAGTAGTGCTTTATTAGCTTGTATCAACCACAACTGATTCAGTTGAATGTAAACCATCTGGAAATAGTATGTCTTCCTGTTTGCGTTTAAACAATTCTAAGATGATACAATGAAAAGAATTGGTTTGAAACATAGACTGTCCTGAGATTTTGCTTCTTTTAAGCTGGACATAGAAGAGCTATTTTCACTATTATGCGTTTGTATTTTCTGAAATATATACTAGGTCATGAGGACAGCAATTAGAATGTATGAGAAGCTATAGCAGAAAATTCTAAGTGACTCCAAATTAGAATCCCCTTTTGACAACCCCTCTGCCTGAAAATTGGGAGAGAGGAAGAAGAAACAGAAGTAGTGCTGTCAGGAGAGGAAGTTAAACTTATTGAGCATGACGTTATATGGTATGGAATACTGCTTTGGCCAGTTCAGGTCATCCATCGTGCCTGTGTCCCCTCCCAGTCTGTTTGCCCACACCTAGCCTGCTCGCTGATGGGGAGGCAGGGATGATGACTGACAGAGTAGTGGCGGGGGGGGAATGCCATGACACCATGCAAGCTCTGTTCAGCAATAGGCAAGACATTGGTGCCTGATCAGCACTGTTTCAGCCACAAATCCAAAATAGTGCCACATGGGCTGCTATGAAGAATGTTAACTCCATTTCTGCCGAAGGACGTATGTGTACCTTCTCAGTTTCTGGCAAAATATTGTGACAAGGGGAGAACTAATCTTCAGCTTGCAGGTATAAAAGGGAACAGTGAATAGGCAAGAGCGTACAATTTGCTGCTGTGTATGTCATAGATCATTCTGTTTTGAAAGGCTACCTGTACTTAATGGCAAAGCACCTCTAGTAAAATAAACAGAATATATTTATGTAAAACTGTACATGCTTTCTCTAACATTTCCAGGTTGGCGATGACAAAACTGTGAAGCAGTGGAAAATGGAGAGCCCGGAATACGGAGAAGAAGAAGAACCTATTCATACAATTCTTGGAAAGGTAGTAAATCTCTTCTTTTGAATTAGGTTTGAGCAAATACTTATCTAGCTTTTGGAAGATGGAGAAATAGTTGGATGTCACCTGTTATCATAACAATTTGTAAGGTCAGGGCATCAAATTTGATAATGGCACTTTTAAAGTATCTTCAAGTTATTATTACATTTATTTTACATGTAACCAGAAAGGAAAATCTCAAATGCTGTCAGAGACTGCTTAGATCTCTCTCTATTGATCATCCCTTTCCAGTGAACTGGTCAGATCTTTCTGTAGTCTCTTTCTCTTCAGGCGTGTATTGTCAGTGCTTAGTCTGCATTGAATAACTTTTTTTTCATGCCCATACCTTGCAGCCATTCAATACGGAATTTTGACTTTATGTCTTTCTTTTTGACAAAAGCAGACTAAAAATATATACTTCAGCACTTTCAATTTATGATGAGCTTATTTTAAGAACAACATTAAATGCCTTTTGTAAATAGATAGTTTGACACTCTTTAATTATTGTAGTGTGTGTGAAATCTGTTCAGGTCCCCATCGAAAATTTGTAATTGTACGCTTTAAATTCCCATGTGCTTTGATGTCAGCCAGGACTTTGTAAATCGGCTTCTAATGCCGACTGCGTTGTAGATTAACAAGAAATGCATGCATGCACATTAAATGAGTACACAGAAAGCTAATCTATTGTGTAAGGGTACATCTGATAAGACTTAGTTTCTGGTAGCAGTGGTGACTTGGTTTTCAGTAATATAAAGGAATAAAAACATGGCAGACTCCATATGCAGTGATTTGTTGATGTTTTTTGTAACAGAACATACTTGCATATTTATGTATACTATGTATACAATTGGTTTTGTAAATTGTTTGTGGGTTGTTGGTGTTTTTTTTTTTTTTTTCTTTTTAAAGACAGTGTATACAGGAATTGATCACCACTGGAAGGAAGCTGTTTTTGCCACCTGTGGCCATCAAGTGGACATTTGGGATGAGCAAAGGACAAGTCCCATGTGTTCTCTGACATGGGGTTTTGATAGCATAAGCAGTGTAAAATTTAATCCCATTGAGGTAATGTTTTTCTTATCTGTTGGAAATAAGTATTTTTCTTGACCGGTATAAGATCCAAAGTCTATTAACAATCTTTAATGGCTTTTTCCAAATTTAGATTTTGATATGTGTTTTAACATAATATTTCGGGGGTTGTATACATGTATTTTTGTGGCTGTGTTGCTTTGGAATGTAGGACCATATATTTTCATCTTTTTATCTTTTGTCTCTGTTAGTGGGGGAGAGGAGAAAGAAAAGTAGGCTGGTCTCCGTTATGCCCACACCAATACGTATCCCACACCTCAATCATACGATGCAGTGGTTATGTGGCTATGGAGCTCCCATCTGTTCCAGTACTGTACTCCCTGTGACCAAGAGTTCTCCCCCTTTCCATGGCAAAACAATTGCATTTGATCTTGCACAGCAGTTCGTATATATACCTCTTGAGTGGGCTGTGTTTGTAGATGAAATGTTTATGAGGAATTGCTTGTTATTGTGAAGCAGAGAGGACTGGATGGATTCTGAATCTTACAGGGAAAGCTATTTAAAATGTTCATACTGAATAATTAGCTGCACAGAAAGAATGACAAATGTGTTTCCTTGATTGGAAGAGGAACTATTTGACTTCCGGCTTTGTGAAATAGCTCAGGTATCTAGTGTGTTTTGTTTTGTTTTTCTTTTAGACATACCTTTTGGGAAGCTGTGCTTCTGACAGAAATATTGTGCTATATGATATGAGAAAATCAACTCCATTAAAGAAGGTAATCTTTTTCTTTTTAACAGAAGCTTGTGGCACTAATAAACATACCGAATATGCAATATTTAAATAGTCTGTAACTGTTGATGGTAGAGAAAGGGAAGCTCAGAACTGTGAGTTCACTGAGTTTTCGTCGTCTAATTTTGAGTCTTTTAACTGAGCTTGAATTGATGTTGGGATTTAAACCATACAGAGTTAGAAGGGCCCTTTTCTGCATTCAGACAGGCTGTCATGCTTACTCTGTTGTAGTTCTTGATAAAGTGCCTGACCTGACAGCAGTTTCACAATAAGAACTTTATGTTCCCATATTGCATGTGGTCTGCGTATGTGTGATTTTTTTTTTCTTTTTTTTTCCCCTCCTCCTTGCTAGAAGGAAACAAGGTAGCTTTTAAGGCATTTCCTTTCCACCATTTGAGAGCTTTACTCTGCATTTGAAAAGGTGTTTTTCTTTTGCATGGAAATAAACCCTCCCCTGTGCACCTAATACAAACATTCAGAAATCCCCTGCAGTGGAATCGAAATTGTATTTATATGTGGAATTCACTAATGACGTGAAGACTCTTATTTATCTTTAAGAGAATGTATGTATTTGTTTAAAACAAGAAGCCAGTATTCATACGCACATATTAACCTCGATCAAGTTCAGTAGTTTTGAACCCCAGTACTATCTTAACATTTTTCTTCTTAAAATACAATATTCTGGCTTGTGGATATACACTCAGTAACTTTCTAGTATGTTATGCACTGTCTGCAGTGGCACTGATCTGATATACGCTAGAACACTATAATGATATTTAACTTAGTTACAAAATAGGGATGTTGTTGGGATAACAACATTGTTGGCATAACAGCATTTCTTTCTCTCCCTGTGCCCCAAAAATTTTTAGTGAAGTTTCATTTGGGCCACTGAAACAGTGCTTACAAAAAATTGTCAGCGATGCCAGCTGGAGACCTGGGTGTTGAGATGAACGCAGCCAGTGCTGTAGATATCTAGTTACAAATTAAAAGAATATAGTTTGAGCCTTTGTGAACTAAGGTTGAATCTAACAGAATTTTACATATATATATATGCTAAATATATAAAAGCATACCTACATGTGCATATATACATGTGTGCACTTATGTATATATGTATATCTCGTGTAGTAAAGCAGCGTGCTGAGGTGCATTTCCTGCTATAGGAGTAAAACACTGATGAATACTTCCTTGCATCCGTGGAGACAGTAGCTTCTGCTGGGTTTCCTGCTGGGATAGGAATGATTCGCTTGCAGAGAGGTGGGTTGAATGTCCGATTCTGCATTGAGAGCTAAGAGCTCTGTAACTCCAAAGAGAAGGGTGCTGCTTATTAGAGGTACCTTATCTATGTATGGGCACTGGCTCCTAGCACTGCTGTATTCCTGGTGTTTAATCAGCAAAGCAGCTCGCACACTGCCCTGAGTCTGGAACTCAGTGGAAGACCCTTCCTTGATGGAAATAGGAGTACAGCTTTCCACATCATGAAGCAATAGCTCTCTTGCCCATTTGTCCTGTCTGTGAGTTTTGAAGTCTTAAGTTTCAAAAGAGGGACAGATAAGATGGTGAGATGCTGTGTAAGTGCAAAGTAAGGAGTGGTCTAAAAAAGCTGGGAAAAGATGAAGGGAAACATGTGCGTTGCATGACAAGAGGAAGATGCTTAATAGAAGTTGGTCCACTTTAAAAGTCATTCTTGTGCAACGTGTGGGATCACAGGAAAGCTTAGGGTGTTTTAAAGATAGACCTCAGCATTTAAACAGCTGACAGGAGCTGTGTTGTCTGTTGCTTGTTCTTAGCTGTTCACCTCAGCCAAATACCTCGTAGGTAGTAAAAGAGGACAGATTAATTATTTGGGCGATCTGGCTTTGTGTTAAAGTAATCTCAAAATCTCCAGGCTGACATTCTTTGTAAGCAAGTGCTCGCAGTTAAAATAGATAAACTAAGATAGCCAAGTCTTCAGGGGCTTCACAATTTTGACTTGTCTTAATAAGGTCATTCTTATGGAATGACTCAGTGTATCTAAAATTGATTAAAAAATAGTGTCAGAAGGTGGCTCTGCTACAGGTTTAGATAGTTCTGAAATGCCATTATTAACGTATTTACAGCAACTTAAATCACTTCCTGCCCAGGGTGCCTTGCATAGCTGTTACTGAATGTAATGCTGGAACTTTACAGAGAGTGCTTTCCTTAGGCACTACTTTAATTCAAATGCCACTGCTGAAATAAACTGAATGCTTATAAGTTTGGGTGGAAAAATAGTGAAGAAAGATGCAGAGCATGGACTTTGACCAAACGTGACCCCTTTTGAAAAAGAACTGGATTTTCCAGCAATATTAGGGTTAATTTGTGGCATGATTTAAAATATTTATTATACATATAATGTGTTAACATTAATTGTGTACTGTATTTGCAGTGGCTGAAAAGCTTGGACAGGGAGGAATAAAGAACTCTCCTTAATTATTAGCTTCCCAGATAAGTGTGAGGTTTATAACTAGAGGAACAATACTGAAATCTGAACAAATTGTAGTTGCGTTACTGTAAACATAGGGCCTTTCAGTGGCCTATCCTTTCAGTAAAGTTGCTTTTTAAAGTAGAGAGCACTTTAGACATCTAATGATTACATTCTGTTCTGGATGCATGTAATTTCTGAAAATGAGCAGTATTTTGCAGCACAGTCTTCAGATAGAAGAGGATAGTGTCACCTAGGAAAATGAGGACTTACAGGGAGTGAGAATCATGAGAATATGAGAATATGCACACATTCATAAAATCATAATCTTTGAGCAGGGGGGGCATCCAGTAGAGATCATCACTATTAACTTGCTTTGAGGTTGTGTTCAGTATTGTAAAAGTTATAATTGTTATATGTATGTATGTTCATAGTGTTTGGTATAGCAAGCTGAGAACAAAAAGGAGTTTGGAGTACCATAGCATTAAACATCCGAATTTCAGGATTTTCAGGGAGGATTATGGTTTGCCAGGAGCATTTTGGAAAATCCTGTTTAGAGTTGTTGAGTTTGTTAATAAGTTGCTCTGTAATTATACACTGCTTTGTGTCAGGCATATTGTATGGGATTTATTTTTAAATACACAAGTTGAAAGCTCCTGCAAGACTCGGCAGAAGCCAAAGCTGTTGTGCTGTACCGGCTGTCAGATGACCCCCTCCCTGCCTCCCCTTCTCCCACAGGCACCCAGCTGTTACTGCCACAGCTGTCCTCCAAGTTGGGGACATTTTACATACAGCTTCTTAATACCTCTTGTCTAATCCGCTGTTAGCAAAGTAGTAGGGTCTTATTAGGCTGTCATCAGCTCCCTTCCTCCCACTTCAAGGCAAACTGGCTTCGTTGTAGCCATCTGCTTACTAGCAGCAAGCAGCTCGTATGAATGCGTAGCAACTGATTGACTGCTAATGCAGTGATGGTGGTAAGTAGATCACAACACAGTAACTTCTGCACATGTTGCTTGGCACTTCAACAGGAAATGGCAGCTGTCTTGGAGAACTCATGAACTGCAATTTCAGAGAGGAAGTAATGAAGGGATAGTAGTAACTGGGAGAACATCAACATGTTATAATCGCTTTACAAATGCTGGTTCACAGCATCAGATAATGACTATATCCTTTGAAATAAGGATTTAGTTAGGTGTGTTTATAGATTAGTTAAGTAAAGGTTCCTGTAAGTATGATGGAGAAGTGAACTTTCTCAGAAGCTCCAGGTTTACATGTTGACCACTAACATGTTTACATGCTTTACATGTTAAATGACCACTTAGAAGAATTTCCTTCTAAGATGACTTACAGGCAAAAATTTAATTGCAGTGTAGCAGACAGCAGTGAGCATATGATGAGGGACAAGAAGTTCTTGAGTTCCAATTCGAACGGTGCTAAGGAAGCATTCTGTCATGTCACTATTCTTCTGCCATAATTCCATATCTAGAAAGTGCTTGTCTCTAGTGGTACAGGAAGCTTTGAACTGTAGTGAGTATTTTACTGCCTATAACAAGGTAGCAATGAGTAAATATCTTTCAGGTTATCTTGAACATGAGGACAAATACACTGTGTTGGAACCCCATGGAAGCTTTCATTTTTACTGCAGCAAATGAAGATTACAAGTAAGTGTGACCTTGCTTTTTCATAATCCTGATCATGTTATGTTTTTAAACTGTATCCTGGTAATTTATCATCATGCTAAAACATGTTTTCACAAAACTACTTAAACTCTAAATTTGAATCATGGAAGTAATAACCTAGAGAATTAAAGGCTCACTGATTTAAAAAAAAAATCACAACAAACCAAGCCACAAGACAGACTTGATAGTAGACTGCCTCTCTGTGTGTTTTAATACCTGGGGGGAGGGGAACAGTGTAACTTAAAAAAAAAATGCAGCTGAACCAATGTAAGTGTCACTTGCAATGGGACCTGCAAAATAAATACTGTTAGTCCAGTCTGAGGCAATATAAGTGTTTATTTTCTTGCTACCTCTTGTGAAGCTTGATATATTGTACTGATCAGCTGTTTTGATCAGAACATTTCTTTAAAAAAAAAAATAATTCTTTTCTGGAACAGTTCCAGTGACTGCAATACTTATCCTTTCAATGTCTCAGAGCAGTTGTTTTTTACTTTCGAACAATGCTATTCATGTGAACAGCTAATCTGATACTGAAGAAGCTGTCCCTTCAAAACTAGGCCATGGCAAAATGTGCTCCATATCCTTTTTTCCAGGAAATCAGTGATCTAACAATAGATCACTGTTTTCTTCTAGAACATAGGAATTTTATCACTTATCTTAAGGCTGCTTTTCCAAGGAAATGGAATCTGGCCCAGACCTTGAAAGTGAGTGTTGTATTTAATGTACTGCTTTTCACCTATTTTGATTATGGTATGGTAAGGCTACCAGGCTACCTAATCTGTTTGTTTATACATCTCTTTCCACACACCCCCCTTGCTGAACTAAAAATGGTAGCTGTTACTGTCAGGGGCAACTGTCCTGTCCTCTTGCAAACTAAAGCAATTAGTATGAGTGCAGTGGAAAATGCTTATATCAACAATGCACATGCAGACATTATCTGATTATATGAAGTAGCGGTTTTGAATATGATGCTAGCATACTCTTTCTTGGGGAATTTAGAAGGAAAAAGCAATAGTTGCTAGTAAACTGTTGAGTCAAGAGACATTGAATTAATTAGTTATGCATTCATCTCCATCAAAGAAGGTGAGAAACCTGCTAAATTAGAAGTTTTTAATATAGTAGTTCTATTAAATAGTGTATCTTAAGCAGACTTCATTAAAGCACCTTTGCTTATTGGCACTAGGCAAATTAATGGTCTGTTCAGTTATTATGCCTTGCTATGTATCAGTGGGCTTGTTGATTCAAGGGCAGTATGGGTAGACCTCACCTGAGCTTTGAAGTGCTTAAGATCAAATCAGCTGTGGTCCAGCAGCTGTGTGTTCATTTTTAATGTAATGCTTTTCTACAAATAGTGTGCTCTGCTGAACTAGTATCTCGATGTATTGAAGGACCAAGCTTTCCTTGGGCTCCTGCGTTGTCTGGCCGAAAGACAATTAGGCAGTAGGAGAGGGTGCCAGCCAAATGGGACTCTGAGTTACTAGGAGTTCCCAGTATGGGAGTATCTAGAAACCTTGCAGAGTTGATAGGCTTGCCATAATGAGTCAGAGATGCTTGTCTGAGTTCAGGTTATGTAGTTATATCTGAAGATGGAGTAAAGGAGGACAGTGTGGTGGTTGGAGAATTACGTTTGGTCAGTGACCCCTGAACAGATAGTGAAGGAAATAGTGGACATTATCTGTTCTTTAACAGTGAGCAAGAAATCTAGGTCTGATCCAATAACTAAAGCTCTGGTTAATAAACGCTTTCCAAGCCCTAAACTATGCATTGTTCCTTCTTTTTGTGTATTGTGAGCAGTTTTAAAGAGTTCCCTCTGCAATATGGATCTGTCCTTAAGTATGGTTTATGTATGATTAATGTAGCTGTTCAGCAAAAATGCACTATTTACTTTGGAGTTGTTAAGATGTTAAGCTGTTGTATTTATTTTAAAGCTTATATACTTTCGATATGCGTTTTCTTGAATCACCTGTGATGGTGCATATGGATCACGTGTCTGCTGTTCTTGATGTGGATTATTCACCCACTGGGAAAGAATTTGTCTCTGCCAGCTTTGATAAGTCTGTCCGCATATTTCCTGTAGACAAAGGTCACAGCAGGTGAGTGATTTTACTCCTTTCTCTCCTGCTGTCGTTCATTCCAGTAACCTCCCTCCCTAGTCCTCAAAATTCTTAACTCATTCATTAGCAGCTTCAGTGAGGCGTTCACGTTCTGTGAATATTGAAATCTTATTTCGTGTATAACTTCAGATTGGCAGGTCGTGTAGTTGACAGATAATTTTGGAGTATGTACTAGAGTAGAACTTCTACTTAATGGACAGCAGTACTTCGGCAGTTTTGGATTAAAATTACAGTGGATTATTGTTCTTGGGTTGTACTTACTTGTATTCTACCATGATGAATTGCATGTTATTTCCTGCTATGTGTATCTTTAATGTTTTTAGGTCACTTTGTACTGTATCTGTCACCATTTAAGTTTGCAGTGCCTTACAACATTGTAGCGCTTGGTTTTCTAGGGGCTGTCTTCATCCTGTATGGATGATTGCTAAAGACGTTACGTGAAAAGCATTGTTGTATGAGTTCTGAGGATCAGTCTGGGACACTTTTGTAATCTGTTTCAGTACGCTTATTACCTTTTGTTCATGTTTTGTCAACCAGGTTTTGGTTCATGTGACAATACTTTGAATACAATTCACTCTGAATTATTTTTTCGTGTAAGATTTCGTGAGGCAGTGTATTAAATATTTTGCTGAAGTTTCAGACTGGATCTTCTGTGTTTCCATTATTATTATTATTTTTTTTTCAATTTGGTGAAAATTGAAGCAAGTTATCAGATCTATCTGGTATCATTTGTTCTTCATAAACCTACTTTCATTATTCGCTGTTGTCAATCTTTCCTGTTTTTTCTTTATCCTTTATTTTACTTTTAGTTACCTTCTGCTGTGCAACCTCAGCCCCCCAAAAAGTTACTGTTAGGTCAAGTTCTGGGTGGTTTGTGAGGTGGAAATGTTGAAATATTGATGAGGGGAGGAGTATATTTTTATTTTTGATTGATGCAGCTATGCATGCATTATTTAACATAACTGTATGCTCCTATGCTGCATTAAAGATTGAGAGGGGCTGTTTACATTTTCCTTTATAACTGATCTACAAGTAGTTTTCATTTTCTTCTGTCTTGCAATAATATTTTAAGTGTAATTAGGTATTGCAGGTCCTTTGTGGTGGCTTTTTTTAAATTTTTGTGTTATTAAGCAGCTCTTGTGTTCTACAGATTTTCCTTTCTATGTAATAGTAACGTTCACAGAAGTGGTGATATGCAAAGTTAAAGCACATCATTGAGGGGAAGTTTTCAGACCCCATAATGCAGCAGTAAAACTTTATTCCACCTTATTTTGATTGATGGCAAGGCCTGTGGGTGGAATTTTCTTCTGTGTTCCCCCTTTTTTCTGCTGCTGTGTGGTAACCATAAATCTTGTGAGGAAGAGCCTTACAAATGAAGAACTTAGCCTCAGATAAGCTGACTAGGGCATTCCGGGACACTTAAAATTCTTTAGAACTTGGGCTTTTTCAGAATTGCGCAGTTGAAATGAATCCCATGGAATAGAGAAAAGTCTCCAAATGGAAGATCTGATCCCACTTGGAAAAATGAGGGGATGGTTAAGAGTATCTGTAAACAAGGGTCTCGACGATATTCTAGTTTTGACTTTTGATCTCCCAGACGTCTGAATAACTCCTAACTTCCATTGCTTTCTATTTTATTTTAAAATGAAGGTTGAGATTAGGAAGCTGATTAGCCATAAGAAAGAAGATTTATTATAAAGTTGATTAAATTTAGTAAATTCTTGGAAAACAGAACTGGATGTCTGTGCGAATTTTTAAAGTGACAGATCTAGATAATTTGGCTATGTGTTATGTTTTTCCTTTCGCTGAGAATGATATTTAATAACTTGTGCTGACAGCAACAGGAGAGGTAAAAGCTGAAAATTCAGAGTGAGGAAAGGAAAAGTCCTTAGTTCCCGAAAGGTGGGGGAAGAAAAGGTTTGTTACTGAGCCAAATAATAAAATAAAAGTAAACATAAGAATGCTGATGAAAACGCGTACGTGCACACTTGCTGTTAAATATCAATATCAGTCAAAAGCTGATGTGACTATTAATGTTTTCTTAACATAAGAGGGTACTTGTGCTGCGTCTTCCACGCATTGTTCTTGTAGAGCATCACTTGAGTGTGAATTACAAGAGGTGGTTAAGCTTCTTTAAGCTTATATAAGGTGGTATATCGATTACTTTTGTTTTTCTCACAATCCCTCCAGCTCAACCCCAGTCTAGTTTTTCCACAGCTCTTGAATAGGTGTTGTTTCTATATTTCCTCTCCATTACCGCTTGGATTTTACTTGTTAAAATAACTGGAAGGAAGAAAAAAAAAATGATCTGTATGCTGCAATGCGTAACTGGTATACCAAAGAAGTGGATATTAACACTTTCTCTTTGCTGTAGGGAAGTATATCATACAAAGCGAATGCAGCATGTCATCACTGTAAAATGGACTTCAGATAACAAATACATTCTGTGCGGCTCAGATGAGATGAATATTCGTCTGTGGAAAGCTAATGCTTCTGAAAAACTGGGAGTGGTAAGAGTTCATTTTGCTTTTTGTTGTCACAAGGCAAGATGTTTGGGGTTTCTTTATTGTTACTACAATTGGTTAGCCTATTCAGCTTCTAAAAACTTGTTTCTAAAGGGAAAATTAAAAACGATAGTTTGATATTTGTATTTAAATTAAAAACTGACATGCACAGTATAGCTCATTGCATTTACTGCAACTTACAGTAATAATAAAATTACATGCCTCGTTATTGCTACACAAGGTGACTTTTTTTTTTGGTCTTGTTTAATGTTAACAATAATCATCAGTTCTAACTGAACTAGATTAGAGTTTTTTTACCTGGGTGCTACAGGTGAGAATTCATCCTTCTGCACGAGAGAAAAAGCCATAAATTCTGGTTTGCCTTATGTAAGTCATTCTACATACGTATGTAAGGTCCTCTGCAACCTACTGTAGGTGACCCCGCTTCAGCAGGAGGGTTGGACTAGATGACCCACAGAGGTCCCTTCCAACCCCTACCATTCTGTGATTCTGTGATACTGAAGCTTAGGGTTACTGCTTTTAAAAATTTTGACTGGCATGCGATCAGTTCATGTGCATTTCATACTGTGATAAGCATATGCATTGTAAGATAGACCATTTGCTCCAATGCATAACTGAGATTGTCATTAATCTGTATAACTCTTGGATACCAAGTGGGCTGACTACTGTGGTGTCTGGAGTCCATTTAATTCAACTTAAGTCAGTTTGGTTGAAGTGTTGCTAGTAGGACCAGACATCGGGCTAATTAGATAACGTGTCTTTTCAGTTACGCTTCTTCCAATGTTTGTGTATAGACACAGCCAAAATGTTCTATTACAGTTACCACTTGCATATATTCATCTGCACAGTTGTATTAAAGTATTCAATGCCTTTGGAGAATGAATTTGACACTTCGTCCACTGGGATTAATCCCTTTACATCGCTTTATATTGTTAGGGTATTTTGGAGGTGCTTACATTGCTCTTTGAGCCCATCAGCAGAGCTGTCAAATAATGCTTGAGAGAATTTCTGCTTGATGTTGTGAAAGACTGAGGGGAGAGGAAAGGGAAGCTGTAATTCAGGGAAGAATGTTGTGCAGTTAAGGGGATGGATCTATTGCATAGTTATGTCTAGTGCTGCTTGTGGTTACCTGACGCTCCATCAAGTGATAATATCTCTATAGGAGGGAAGCGGAGCAGAGCTGAGAAAGGTGGCAGATGAATGGGAGTGTTAGGAGTAGTTAGGGCTGCAATGCAGAATGGGATAATTCATGGACGACTGTGCACTGTGAAGTGCTGGATATGGAGTAGTACAGCTAAAAGACCAGTGTGTTCCTCAGGAGGTTCCTGTGGAGACCAGTGATGAGTGGTGTTCCTCAGGGCTCTGTATTGGGACTGGCGCTGTTTAACATCTTTGTTGGCAATGTGGACAGTGAGATCGAGTGCACCCTAGCAAGTTTGCTGACAACACCAAGCTGTGCAGTGTGGTCGACATGCTGGAGGGAAGGGATGCCATCCAGAGGGACCTTGACAGGCTTGAGGGGTGAGCCTGTGTGAACCTCAAGAAGTTCAACAAGGCCAAGTGCAAGGTCCTGCACATGGGCGGGGGCAATGCCAAGCACAAATAGAGGGTGGGTGGAGAATGCATTGAGAGCAGCCCTGAGGAGAAGGACTTGGGGATTCTGGATGATAAGAAGCTCAACATGACCCGGCAATGCGTGCTCACAGCCCAAAAGGCCAATTGTATCCTGGGCTGCATCCAAAGCACCGTGGCCAGCAGGTCAAGGGAGGGGATTCTGCCCCTCTGCTCCGCTCTAGTGAGAGCCCACCTGGAGTCCTGCATCCAGCTCTGGAGCCCTCAGCACAGAAGAGACATGGATGTGTTGAGCGGGTCCAGAGGAGGCCACAAAAATGTTCCAAGGGCTGGAGCACCTCTCCTGTGGGGAAAGGCTGAGAGAGTTGGGGCTGTTCAGCCTGCAGAAGAGAAGGCTCCAGGGAGACCTTGTAGCAGCCTTCCAGTACCTGAAAGGGGGCCTGCAGGAAAGATGGGGACAGGTTTTTTGGCATGGTCTGTTGCAACAGGACCAGGGGTAATGGCTTTAAACTGAAATAGGGCAGATTTAGATTAGATATAAGGAAGAAATTCTTTGCTGTGAGGGTGGTGAGGCACTGGAACAGGTTGCCTGTAGAAGCTGTGGATGCCCCTCCCTGGAAGTGTTCAAGTCCAGGCTGGATGGGGCTTTGAGCAGCCTGGTCTAGTGGAAGGTGTCCCTGCCCATGGCAGGGGGGTTGGGACTAGATGATCTATAATGTCGCTTCCAGCCCTTACCATTCTATGATTCTATGGTAAACCAACATGTATACTTTTAGCCATGGCCCACCATAGGTATTTGGAAGTCCTGTTATTTTTCTTATCTTTGCTATAGGGCTAGAGGTTAACCACCACCCTCCCCCGCCAACTTTGTAGCCTGCGCAGTATTTGTAGTTACAAACTACTGTTTTAAGATGAATTTCTTTAATGGAATAATTCTTCTTTTTTATTGAGGATGCTGTTTGGTTTTTTTTGTGTTCTGAATTGATTCTTGGATTTGCCCGTGTGGTACTTCAGTCAAACATTCAGATATCAGTCCTATACTTTCAAATTCCAAGGGCTCAGCAAAGCTCATTATAGACTTTATTTTTTGATTTAGCTTTTATGTTGAATTTGCTTAGACAGTGCAGTGTTGGCCAGAAATATCGCCTGTTTTCCTATTGTATATATATGCTCGTGGAAATGCCCATTTTGCCTGGTTTTACACTATTAACTGAAATTTTCTCTCTTTATTCACTATATTCTTAATGAAGAGAGTATGCTGTCACTCTCTAAGATGTTCTATAACTGAATTGTGTGGTATTTTTGACATGCATCTTTAGTTTGTACCCTTTATATGAAGAACAAGTGGGTAAAAAGAATGTTGAAAATACCATTTGCATATAGAGTGATTCCTAATATTTTCAAGTGTGAACAGAAAATTCACTCTGACTACCAGATGGCATTGGCTCCTTATCTTACGAAAAGAGTAAGGATACTTTGTTCAGGGAAGTAATAGGCAAACTCAGCTACTCCTGCGTCGTAGAAATACTGCGTGCCAAAAAGACAACTTCGTTATTGTTCAGGTATTCAGAATGTAGAGTGGTAAATGACATTCTGCTATTTTCTGTGGTATTTGCATCAGTGAAAAATGCAACAGATGTGCCTAAAAAGGGCAGTACCAATTCTGACTAGCAGGTATTGGACATTGTACATTAATACCCTTGTGTTCTTGACTTGACAGTGAATCCAGCATAAAATAGCTCGTCCTTTTTTTTCTGTCTGTAAGTACATTGTTGCTGCTTGACGTGCCTCTTGGAGGCTGTGCATATGATTCAGTTCTGCTGTTGTGGGATCATACAAATGCAGCTTTTGTAGCATGCATGCCTGTAAGGGTTTGTAGGCATTTCTGGTAAAGGTCTTCAACTGTCGGCTCCAGGAGAACTAAGTCAATAGCTATCTGTGACACACAGGTCAAGTGGCATTGTTTTTTGTTTGATTTTTTTTGTTTGTTTGTTGGTTTTGGTTGTGGGGTTTTTTAACTATCAGAAGTGAAAGTCATCTCGTCATTTAGAATACAAAACTTGTCTTTTGATGTTGCAAGGTGGTTTTTTTTTAAGATAGGATGACATCTTAAGAAAGCAAAAGAATTTAGAAATACAGGAAGAATTTACAAGGGACATAGTGAATTATCTAGAAAAACTGCTCTCATTTCACAGGGATGATGCTAATGAACTTGTGAAGAATTCTGTTATAAGAACAGGAGATAATGTTTCACATCCCTCTGTCTTGTGAGGAAATGTATTCAAGCCGTGATGCTGTTCGAAGCCTTCAGTTTAGCAAGGCACAGAACTTGAACATTGAACTAGTAACTGTTCGAAGTTTTTGTAGTTGTTGTTAAATTTATTTTTTTTTAGAAGCACTATGAAATTTTATATTTCAGATATTTAGAGAGTAGTGGTTGCTAATAGAACTTATGAGTGGGATCTTTATGGCTTATCATGTTTTTGGATGTAGCTTGGAAATGTTACTTGGATTCAGGCAACTGTACCAATCCTTGTTCAAACTGACCTGGTAGTTCCTGTGATTCTTAATGTTGCAACTGCTAATGGCCATTTATGAGGCTCCACTGTGGCTTTTTAGTACCTGCTACTTCTTTTTTAGAGGAGTGGTGTTCTTATCTTCATAGACATATGCTTGCTCATTTTATAAATGTCCAGTTCCTCCATAGTCTGTGGCTATTTTTTGAACATTTTGAATATTCAAAGCTGAACATTCAGTAATTCTGTCGGAAGTGTCAGAATATGTCTTAAATGCTTAGTTGCTTGGTCTGCTGTTTGCTGAGAAGATTTGATTGAGTGACTCATCCGAAGGTCACTGTATTTCTGATATAATGCTAACATCTTTCAATACATTGTATTTTAAGATGGATATTTTTGGGGTGAGAGTGGATGGAAACCAACCTACTGAAAGAGAAAGAAAAATGATTATCGAACATTTTTTTTTTTTCCCCTTGGTGAGTACTTGGTCTTACTTGCTTTTAGCATTGCTGGGTTCCAAGGAAGTTGCAGTGAATATATAGTACTTATGTTGCAACTGATGAACGTTTATCCAGTTGGAAAGTTGTACTTTCTGAACTGTGGCTACTCTAGCAGTCGTCAGTTCTGACATGCATGTTTATTTTGTTTTTTAATGTATCTGGCATCGTACTCATTATTTAAAATCAGTGAAACATTAAAGCAAGTATAAAAGTCTCTGGAGAAGCCAGAGGCAAGCTGTGTCTCCACTCCACTGACAATTAAGCCTGCATGGGTTTTGCATAGCGGTAACAAACCCCAGATCTCTCTGTTGGAACTACTGCAGAAGTTGCTTTAAAAGAATTTGCAGTGTTTATTTTTTTTAGTAACAGTTGATTAAATAGGACTTAACAGGTTTTACTTTTAAAGCAGTAAACATCTATCTTTGCATGTCCAGAAGTAAAAGACCCAAATAGATGATAATTTTGAGGTACCCCAGACTGTTCAAATACTGGACATAAAATATGTCATGTGAAGTGTGGTTGAGGCTTTTGTACCTGTGCTCTTGGAGAGGTCTGGGATTTCTGACAAGGTAAATGACTTCGGCTTTTGAGGAAAAGAGGAAAATAGAGCCTCATCTGAGTGAAAAGGCTAGAAGAGCAGCAGTAATAGAGTAGGTTTCAGTTAATAAAATAGAATTAATCTAATTAATACAAAGAAAGGGATAGATTGGGTTTTTTGAATTGTAGTGAAAGCAATGAACCATCAGTAAAACTTCAAAAAGCTGTATTGTTCTTCAGTCTATTGACACATTAGAAAAAATCTGCAGTTCTTAGAGTGTAAATGCTAAGTAATATTACTTCTGTGAGTAACAGCTGCAAAATTTGGCTCTGTTATATTTCCAGAGTAGTTAAGAAATGGAACAGAGCACTGGACCACTGAAAAAGAAAACTTTCTGCTTGGAATGATTTATATTTCAGTACGTGTAAAACTAGTGTGAGGAGTGTAACTGCAGTAGAGCATAGGTTTGCTGCTTTCTTAAAAGATGCAGAAATAAAAGCTTTTGAGTAAGGACTGAAAAAGATTGGAGAAAGTGGAATTACAAGTCTTGGTTTTGATCTAGCAAAGTGCATTAGCAGGAGCGCATCAAAACTGTCTTAAGTGATTGTGTATTGTTTCAGTCTGCTTCTAGTATACAGTTCCATTTTGTGAGATAAGGCAGTACCAGATATTGTGTGATGTGGGACTCTTTTTCTAGTGACTTTGGGTTTGTGATTCAGTGCACATGTAGCTTCATCCCTTGAGCTATGGTTTTGTGCTCTACATCTACATTACCATTCTTTTTTTTGTCATCCATTTAGATATAAAGAAGTTTTTGGTCCAAGGAAACAATGACTAATAAACTTTAAGGCAATAAATTTAGAAAGGTATTTGCACCAGAGCAATGGAAAAAAAAAATAAAGACAAGTTGTGGTGTAGAAAATTGCTGGGTTACATTTGCATTCTAAAAATATGTTGTACCTGTTCTCAGTCTGCCCTAACCTAGAAGGGCAACCTGGATAGGATAGATAAACAGCCATTTCATCTTCTCATGCTGAGTTACAGGAGTCTAATAGTGTGCAGTTTTAAATACTGCACAGTACAAATACAGCCCTCTTTAAAAGGAGAATTTTTTGTTAAAGGTGGTTTTAGCTCTGCAGTCAGGGCCCCAGAGAAATGTTTACCTTCCTTCTGTTTAAATGGGAAAAATAACCAGCTGCTATCATTTGGAGGGAGGAAAGAGGCGTAGGCAGTTTACTTGAGGACACATTTTCCTATTGCTGATAACTTCGTTGCATTTTAGAGTTCTTTTTTCCCCCTTTTTCACTCTACGTATTTGCTGTGAAGTACTGCTGCAGTAATGGCACATACCGGCTGTCTTTCTGCCACGTAATTTCTGTTTTCCTCATATGGGAAGGAAGTTGCACATTCACTTTTGGAATGTGTGAAAAAAGGGTCATATGTCCTCTCTAAGTGTGTCTTCCACTCATGATGTTGTATAAATCCTATTTTATTACATTGTAGAGTGTTCTAGTCCCTGTAAACAAAATCTGTAATCCTGCTAAGTCATGGTGCACCTACAGCATCTCCAGCTCAGAGCAGAACGGGAAGTAACGCTGTTCTCTTCAGCTGTTTACATTGACCTTTGTAAAATGACTTGAAAGAGAGAGATTGGAATTCAGTGCATTATTGCAGTCTGCTTTCTTAGCTATCTACTATCTCTCATAAAGAGGCAGAAACTTGTCATTACTGCAAAATTTTCTTTAATCATGTAGATAAGAGTGCACTTCGCACAGTCTGGTTTATGGGGCGTTGGCATTCGGTAGTTGGACGGGAAGTCACCAGCTATATACCACCTTACACATAAAAACGGAATCAGACTCAAACATAACCACCGCTTAATCTGTATTAGTTTTTAAATAAGATATCCTGGATGTATCTTTAATTTACAGATTCACCTCTTGTCTGTAGAATCATCAAGGTTATACTGTATCGGCAGCAATTTGCTCTTCTTAAATTAAAGGAAAATGATTGCATTTAATTAAAAGAAAAACTTTTTAATTTGGATTATGTTGGCAGTTTTCTGCAGAGTGGGAACACCTGGGATTTATTGAAAGTGAACCAGCTATTCAGGCTGGCTCACTAGAAGGAATTTCAGTAAAGGGTTGGGGGAGCAGGGTGGTTTTAGTGGGTTAAAACTAAAATTTACTCGCAATTTGAGAGGTCATTAAGTAAAGCAGAAGGATTTGTTTTTATGAAGAAGAGGGTGTGGAGAAACAGGTTGAGAGTATTATGTGTCTCTGACGCCTGAATAAGAATTTTATGAGCGGTGAGCAACTCTGCATCTGGTACCGGGTTTCTTTATTGTCCCAAAGGAGAAACTGCTTTGTCATATGTTTTATTAAGACTTGCTTTCAGACCATTAATGGTATTTTGGATCAAAATTATCTGAGTATGATATCTTTTTTCAGAATTTATGAAATATTCTGACAGAAGTCACTTCTAAAAGTGAGCTCCAGAGTGGAGAAGAAATAGCTAATTGCTGATTTCAAAGGGGAAAAAAGCATGTTTTGTAATAATGGAGGTGGAATTTCCAAATTTTTGTGTGTAATAAAGTTGTTGGTTTTGTTACTGCTTTTTGTTTGGTAGTGTCTGAAACTCAGGTTCTATTTATTGTTGAGATATTAAGAAATTACTGAAACAGTGATTTGCAAAGCTAAAATAAATAGAAGATCTCTGAACTATTGGTTTTCTTTTAATACTTTAGGTGCAGGTGGAAGTGGATGAAATAATGTGGGAGGGCAAAAGACTTGTGCCACTGCTTGCTTGAGAATATGAAGGGTTTTTAGATGCCTGAAATATTAGTTACAGAGTGTATTTTGGGAGGAAGGATAGGAAGAAAAGGGTAGGATTATCTTCTCTTAAATATTAATGGATTTTCTGTTTATTTGGAAGCTCACTAGACTGAAATGCAGTTGAAATTCCCAGAGATCTGAGCAAATACAAAATACATAGAAACTGATATTCCTTGGGAAGCAGTGCATGCTCTGAATGAAACCACAGCACAAAGAGATCTTTTCCTTTTGATAAATAAGCATTAGACTAAGGAAACATGCCTAGTTAAAAAAAAGTGCTCTGTAGGCTAGCTGTCGGGAGAAAGAATTTCTCGCTTTCAGTGTTGTTAATGGTGGCTTAGACACAGTTTTAAACACAAATATAATTAAAGTCTTTTGTGGTAATACTAGCTCACCTGTATTTCATGTGCTTGTGATACTAAGATATTTTTAGCTGCGTGATGAAAGTTGGAACTCCCTGTGTGCCATATAGTCAAGCTGATACTTGAAATGTGCTATGTACACTGTGCTTCCTAATGGATCAAGGTGCTGGATAAGATTTAGGCCATCTAAAAAGCTGTCTGTAAAGCTGTTCATAGAGACAATTCATTTATAGCATTTGTACTTGCACTGGCTAGTGATTAAAATGCCTGCAAATCTTTGTTTCTTTGTTTCACAGCAATAGCTGATCATCATCGGAGGTTAGGAAAGCATGCAGACTGATCAAAGAGGTTTTACTGTCAGCTATTTCTAGTCTTCTTTTTCTACAACACATTAAAATCTGATTTTCAGGGAGTAAATTCAGTTACTTCACTGAGCTTTGAAACTGTGACAATGTTTTGTGTTTGAGCATTGGGGTGTTGTTGAAATTGTAAGTTTTTAATACTTAGCTACACTAATTCTGAAGTTTCTGTGCTTACAGCCATTTACTAGAAGGAGGCCATGTGAGTAAAAAGCTTAAATTTTGTTTTGTAGTGAAAATCGTGACACTTAAATCCCTGTTCTTTTGTAACATGCTTGTCTCTGTTGTTTTCCCCATAGCTTGCACCACGAGAAAAGGCAGCTATGAATTACAATCAGAAGCTGAAGGAGAAGTTCCAGTATCACCCAAAGATCAGACGCATAGCTCAACACCGTCACTTGCCTAAAAGTATATATTGCCAAATCAAGGAGCTGCGTATCATGAGAGAAGCTCGTCGGCGAAAGTATGTCTTCCTCTTCTGGCTTTATTTTCTCTTGACCTTAATGAAATGCATCACTGTAGTGCTGTAGCAGCAATGCATGGCAGTGATAGAGCTACAGTGTGTCGGAGGAACAAGTATGAGCTACTTCTATCATCTGAATAAGTGATCATGAACTACTGGATTGATTAACCTTTGATTATAAGGAAGATGCAGACAAGTGCCAGTATCAGTGAGGACTGGCTGCTTCCCAAAAGTTCACTGAAGAAAAGGGAGGGAATACCATGCTGGAAGGAGCCACAGTGCTCTGTTAAGCATGGTGTGATGCAACATGGCAATGGAAACAAAATGACCCATTTTGGGCGTGAGGAGGGGTTTTTTTGCTTTGTTGGTGTTTGGGGTTTTGTTTGTTTGTTTGTTAGGGTTTTTTTGAGGTATTTTATTTCTTTTTTTAATGCCAGACTCCAGGATGAGTGTTTTCAGTCACCTGGATCATTACTATATTGGAATTTCTAGGAACAGAAAGTGGCATACTTTGCTGTAGCCATTAAATTAACAGTAAAACAAAAAAGTGGTGGGGTTTAGTCGTCTTTCTCAGCTGAAAGACTCTACAGACTTGAGCAGCAAATCCTGTTGACATGAGAACCAAGTAAGCTGAGCTCCCAAGAAAAGGCTCAATTTGAAACTTTTCTAAATTAGCCAATTTTAAAGTTGTTTCAGAGGGACAGTCCTTCTCAAAGAGGAAGTACATGGCTTTTGATTAATAAAAGAAGAGCAATTCATACATTTTTTTTTTTAATTGCAGAGTATCTCTATTAGTAGCTGAAGAAGGAAGCTAGTATTTGTTAAATCTTTGTGCTGACTACTGAACTTCATTTTTCTGTTTTTTTGTTCTTTAGGGAACTGAATCGTCGTAAGCACAGCAAACCAGGATCTGTGCCATTTGTGTCAGAGAGGAAGAAACATATTGTGGCAGTAGTGAAATAACTGTTTTCACATGTACAAAATGTCACAATGAAAGAAAACATCACTATTGAATGAATCTACAGTACAAAATTTGATGGACGCTGGTAAGACAGCCTATGGCTCCAGAAAGATGGCTTTTCTTTCGAGTATACACAAGCTGTGATTTCTCAAGTCATAGTCTGCTTTGGGTAGTCATAAGAATTGGCCTTGTAATCTTTCATTGCCATTTGTATGCCTGACGTTACTGCCCCAGCGCTGTGTATTGCGGTGGAGTCTCACCCTGCTGATGCAAACAGGTAACTTGGTAGTTGGTGGAGGATGTCTGCAGTTCCCTGGTGCCATTGCTGCAAAAGAAAGCTGAACTCAATTTGGATTTGTCAGGGGCAAAAAAACACTGTGTTCCACAGAGTGATAAAATCAGTTGTCCTTATGCTGTTTTTTCTTCTGTTTTGGTTTCTTTTAAGGAAGTCTAATAAAGTAAACAAATGACCTTAAGGCAATGGACTGGATCTTTATTATTCCAACTGACAAATATATTGCATTATATTTATTACAGTATGATATATTATTTTTCTTTTATTGAAAAGGAATTCAGCAGGAATGTCAGACGTGTAAACATGTTTATAGTTTTGTTCTGTCTTCTTAGCTATTGTTATATGGCTTGACAAAACTTCAGACTGTTGAAGGTGCTAATATTAAAAATGACATAGTTGAATAAATGTCTTTTCTGTTTAGCTTATTTACAACTTCTAAAATCTGGATGAAAGATGACAAAAATATATAAAACGCAGAAACTTACTTAGGTGAGATTTATTATAAGCCTTCTATTTTAAGTTTATATTAAAAAAAAGCTTCACATTTCACAAGGTACCTGTAGCCCAAAGTTCTTTTAATGTTTGTCTGGGAAATGCTCTGCTTCTCTTCCAGTGGGATAGACTTGGCTTTTTACTGAAGCAGCTTGTCCTGGAGGCCATCATCAAGCAAGTGGAAGAAGAGAAGGTTATCAGGAGTAGTCAGCATGGATTCATCAAGGGGAAATCATGCCTGACCAATCTAATAGCTTTCTACGATGAAATGACTGGCTGGGTAGACGAAGGGAGAGCCGTGGATGTTGTCTACCTTGACTTCAGCAAGGCTTTCGACACAGTCTCCCATGATATCCTCCTAGGGAAGCTCAGGAAGTGTGGGCTGGATGAGTGGTCGG
>Ga0065711_1032780_pt1 | contig 26699 bp, 15 predicted proteins | sample Hoacrofraction12_FD_59098 | JGI IMG/M metagenome (GOLD analysis project Ga0065711, IMG submission 59098) | Hoatzin crop microbial communities from Cojedes, Venezuela - Epithelial fraction 12 v2 (version 2) | ecosystem: Host-associated > Birds > Digestive system > Esophagus > Crop | place... | reverse complement strand
TCTGAGGGTGACGGAGCCCTGGAACAGGCTGCCCAGGGAGGTTATGGAGTCTCCTTCTCTGGAGATATTCAAGACCCGCCTGGATGCGGTCCTGTGCCGCCTGCTGTAGGTGATCCTGCTTTGGCAGGAGGGTTGGACTAGATGACCCACAGAGGTCCCTTCCAACCCCTACCATTCTGTGATTCTTCTCCTTTCCGTTTGCTGTTACGAAATGTACCCGAGAGAAAGGAGATTGGTCTGTTTCACATCTTCTAACAGTCTGGCTGGTTTGTAAAATACATAGGTGGTCTTTGGAAATGGGTCAAAACCTGAGGTTTCACTGCCACTGCTTTTTGGTTGTTTTTTCTGGGTTTTTTTTGGTTTTTGGTTGTATTCTTTTTTTTTTTTTTTCTTCATGGGTGTGTCTATTAAATGCAAGAAAGAGAAGTAAAGTCACCAGTGCTGCAAAATTCAGATTTGTACTGTAATTTTTCCTACTATTTTTAGTTTATTTCAGTATTACACTAAAGTTTTAAAAAACCTTCTGTGTGTGCAGGAAGAATAAAAATTAGCAAAGCAAGGCACCCCAAAACTAACATACGTCATGGTCATTTCAACTTCATTGTGTTAAGTGCAGTATACTTTTTAAAGTTAATTATATAATCACTTTTTTTCTTTCTTCCAGAATTTTTACTTCATTATTCAGGACTTCAGTTGCACAGGAATTTCTAAATGAAAAAGAGGAAAGCCCGTCACTATTTTAGTTTAGTTTCATCCTGAAATTGATACTTTGAGGTTTTGACTTATAAATCACTCGCATCTTGCTCTAAATAAAAAATATTAATTTCCTCATAACCTTTTCTGGGTTTCTCAGCTGCATAGCACCTGAGTGCTTCACCAGCAAGATCTGATGAAATTACATTGCTGAACTCCTTTGAGTGAGCTGTGTGATTTACACCCTGCAAAGGGAGACGAAAACTACAGCTCCCACTGATTTCGGCTGCAACTGTGAATTGTCTGTGTTTTAACAGCTCAGACCTTCAAATTTCAAGTAAAGTTCCCAGAAAACAGGAACATATAAATTCTGTCTGCCTGTCAAGAGCATGCCTTGAAATTACTGGGTTGCCAGAGAGAAGCAGCCAGGTGAGAATCCATTTTGTCAGCATAGCATCCAATCACCCTCACCTTTAAAAGGTGATACCAAATCTTTGTTAATACTTTTTATTATTATAGGGGTGTTACAGACAAATGCATCTCTGTGGACTTCGAAAATCATTTATCTTGTGTCCTGATAGGAGGGAATTCTCGGAGTGGAACAGGATCCCATAGTTAATGCTAATGCATAGCTGATGTGAAGTGTTAAGGTACAAATATAACTGTGAATCTGACTTTTCTCAACTGTTACACTCACAGCCTTGAAACATTTTTGTTTTTCTGCCACCTGCATATTATTTCCTAATCCCTTTGTGATTCACAGCTTTTTGCTGTTGTTTCTGTTGTTTCTGTTAATTCTAAGAGTTTTATTTCCTCACCATTGTTTCTAGGGCTAGCATAATGTTTTTTAGTCAAGTAATTTATCTACTAAATATACAGTTCAGGGCTGAATAAAAATTCCCATAAAATCAGTTGAATTCAGAATATTTTGGTCCTATAAATAGGGGAGGAAACTTAAAAAGAAGATTAATCGATATTAAAACCCCAGTATCTTTGACACGGAGGCTTTCATCCAGACTGATCTAAAATATCCTGTATTTTGTAGGACAAAATCCTTATTTTTGCAGAAGGTGTTGTTTCTGTTTTTCTTGGTTTAGAAAAAAACAAACCAATGAAAAACCCTAGCTCCAAGTAATGTCCTCAGTTCTTGCTCCCACCTTTTTCACTCATCTTTTCATTCTTTTTTTCCCCCCAAGCTATTGTCTGCTGCTTGATTTGACACTTGCTTGTCCCAGTCTCGTGACCTGCTCTTGTCTTTGCTCCTTCATACTCTGACTTCTGCCTCAGTTCCTCCTCACTAGGCGTGTCATTATTATGGATAATCATCAAATTATCTCCCAGCAACTGGAATCCAGAAGTGACTTGGAGAATCTAGGTGAGAAAAAGTACCTCCCTTCCTTTAGTAGAATCCAGTCTTTAACTTCTTCATGGACTGCAATAAATACAGTGAATTATTATGCAATAGTTGTTCATGCCCTGTACAGTACAGAACAATAGTCAGGGAAGCGACTGGAGCAAGACCTTGGCAAGCTGAAGCGTTGGGCAGAGGAATCTGATGAACTTCAACAAGGGCAAGTGTAGAGTCCTGCACCTGGGAAGGAATAACTGCACACAGCAGTACAGGTTAGGGGGTGACCTGCTGGGAAGCAGCTCTGTGGAAAGGGACCTGGCCTTCCTGGTGGATGACAAGTTGACCATGAGCCAGCAGTGTGCCCTTGTTGCCAAGAAGGCCAATGATATGCTGGGGTACATCAAGAGGAGTGTGGCCAGCAGGTCGAGGGAGGTTCTTCTCACCCTCTACTCTGCCCTAGTGAGGCTCCATCTGGAGTACTCTGTCCAGTTCTGGGCTCCCCACTTCAAGAAAGATGAGGAGCTACTGGAGAGAGTCCAGCAGAGGGCTACAAGGGTGATGAGGGGACTGGAGCATCTCTCCTATGTGGAAAGGCTGAGGGAGCTGGGCTTGCTTAGCCTGAAGAAAAGACTAATAGAGGATCTTATAAATGCCTGTGAATATCTGAAGGGTGGGTGTCAGAAGGATGGGTCCAGACTCCTTTCAGTGGTGCTCAGCGACAGGACAAGGGGCAACAGGCACAAACTGAAGCATAGGAAGTTCCATCTGAACATGAGGAAGAACTTCTTCACTTTGAGGGTGACAGAACCCTGGAACAGGTTGCCCAGAGGGGTTGTGGATTCTCCTCTGGAGATATTCAAAACCCGCCTGGACATGGTCCTGTGCAGCCTCCTCTAAGTGACCCTGCTTTGGCAGGGGGATTGGACTAGATGATCCCCAGAAGTCCCTTCCAACCCCTACTATAGTGATTTTGTGAAGGCAAGTCTTTGCAGAAGTTAACTGCCGAATTCTGACCCACATCACTTTAGTATATGCAAACTTAATTTTCATAGCTTTATAATGTAGGAAAATCTTTAAGAAATCTGGAAACAATCTCTGACTCTAAAGAGTTCTCTTGAAGTTTTAGGTTCTACTGCAGACTTTGGGACTTTTGTGTGAAGTGGCTCTAAGAGTTTAGCAGGACATAAAATATATTTATTTCTGACTGTCCTTAGAAATGATTGAGCCTTTTTTGGCTGAAAATTGCCTAAAAGTTTAATATGGGACATAATGGCTTGTAAAATTTTGATACTGTTGGTTTAAGTTTTTCCAAAATTAGTTGTAGCTAAATCAAAAAGTATTAAAATGAGAATATTATGAACTTAAAGGTAGCAATAGTTGTCAAAGAAATTCTTTCCTGACTACTTTAAATGCCAGGCATACTTTCATCAAACACAATGACAGGACCATTCAAGTACTTCCCCTGGGAGAAAATTCGTGTCGTAGTTTACTTCTCTTGACACAAGAAGAAACTGTATGAAGGCTCCGATTACAGAAAGAGCTCTGGATGCAAGAGAATCTATCCAGGAGTTACACATTTGCAAGAAACCAAGCTTCACTAGCTAACGTAACAACATCTAGTGGTTTTTTTTCCCCTCTCTTTTTTGTTTTTCTTTCTCTTTTTCTGTGTTTATTCTTCTCTGCACTGGTCTCTTCTTTCAGTCACCTTGCAGTCTAGCTGCAGGTATACTAACAGTGTAAATTACATTTCTGTGCTTCATGTGGCAGTTTTGCCTTTCAATAGTCACTATATTATCTTCTAAGCAGCTGATGAATTTAAGCAGCCTACTCCATTCACTGAAATCAATGAGGTTTCACTAGTGTGGCTGTAAGCAGAATTTGGCCGATAAAAATGTCTTTTTCTTCTCTGCAGTATTGCTTGCATCTACTGGTGACAGGGTTGCTTGTTTTATCTTGCTCCTTTTATCAGTTCTGTTCTCCAGTAAGACCCTGCTTCCAAATGGCTGCATGCTTCCAGGCGTGTTTTAATAATTCATCACAAAAAGCTAGAGTAAGCAAGATAAATAACACAGTATGATCTATGGCTGCACCTCAAAGGCAGGAAGCACAAATTGTGTTTAACCACATAAACATCAAGCTCTCATCTCACTTTACAGACAGGGTGTGGTACACTTGGTAAAAAACCACCTGATTTATTAACAACTGACTTTTGTATTAAAGAAGAAGAGATGAGTGGGACGGTTCACAAAACAGATGGTAGTTATTTAAAAGGAACACTACTCAAAAACATAAAGATGTATTCATGTGCATAAAAGTTTTTCAAAAGTTATTAATGTAAAGTATTAATATAAAACCAGCTAAATACATCAGTGGTAAACATCAGTTCTGTTTCTCTTATACTGTATTTTTTGGCTTTCTGTGAATAAAAACATGAATAATTATTCAAGGTCTTTGTTAAAACTGAGGTCTTTGCATGTTATTCAGAGTCATTTGGAATGTTTTAGTAGAAATGACTGATAAAAAAATACCTGACCATACAACTACTTGACAATTAACTTCACTTTCTTCTTTGTCCTCTTTTCCTCTCTATTTACTTCAAAGTCTCTGTTCTTCCACCTACTCAACCCCTCCAAATCCTCAGCAAATTCCTACTTCCATACCTGTCCCCCCATCTCCTAGCTCTTTCTCTAAACGTTCCGTGGTGATACAGAGACTCTGTCCACTCATCGTGTTTCTAAATATTTCTAAGAATAGTTGATAAACAGTTCAGTGTTCACTGTATGCTTCCTGGATTTTGTAATCCAAGGGACAGAAAACAGGAACTAAACATCCCCAAACAAGGGGGCAGCTGGTCAGTGAAGCTATAAAAAGCCTATGTGTAGAGGGAATGAGGGCAGGTTTCTTGGGATGCACAGTGGAAAAAAGACCAGAAGCTTATAACGTTCATAATAGCATTAGCTTCTGCTCTGTGCCTTCTGTTCCAGCTTATGGATAAGAGAAAAGGATTAGGCAACCATGGGGAAACCAGGGAGATAAGGCTCACCGTGCGGACACCAGGGAGCAGACTTTGGCTGTGATGTGGATGCTGCAGTAGATGTGCCAGCAATGTCCAATAGCCCCATGGATCTTTCAGCTCACTGGCTTTTCTGGCACATTTCTCCTTTCTTGGAGACTTGCAGAAGCTATTTCTCTCTCTACAGTTCTTCACAAATCATGTTATGTCTTAAAAAACCCTTTAACTTCGATATTTGTGTACAGCAAGTTTACATTCTGACAAACCTCTGGTTTCCAAATTACGCTTTTCCTTTGGCCCCAAATACGTTATTTGCACCTTTCTTCACATCCTGTATTTTTTTTTTCACTGGAATCCTTTTAATCTTATGAAGTGTCCCACTTGTTTGTATAACAGAGCACTATCTAAGTCATTGATTCACCATACGGGGATGATCAAATGGTTGGTTTTATGCATATTTAAAGAAGAGTGATAGTGTAGGTAGATAAAGCTCCTTTTCGTTCACCAGGATTCTTGATCTCTTCACCAACTAATTCACAAACTGTAAGTCATGCAGAAAAATCTGATACCCATGGGCTCTTGCACACTGACAATTAGGATAGTTTCATGTAATTTAAATGATCCTGGGCTTACTAGTTAAACCGAATGAATTTGGACAGCACCCAGAAGGGTTAATGCAATGTGAACATTTCCAACACTTTTTTTACACTTTATTGATCTTACTTGAGGAAGCCAAGTATTCTTACTAATCAGTAGCTGTATAATGTCTGGTATTAATAATGTAACTACCAAATACAATTATCGCTAAAGGAAGTACTTTAAAATACACTGTATTCGCCAGCAGTTTATGTGAGTGTGTCTCTTGTCTGTCATTTCCTGTGCTCTTTTTAGGACAAAAAGTTGCTCATTGCCATGTTAGAGGTTCCATCCGTCTGTCTCTCCTTCTCAGTCTGCCAAATGGAATGCACAAACTCGTGAAAGGACTTGTTACAGAGGAACTGAAGGAGGAACAGAGGAACATTGCCTTTTCAGCAAATTGTGCTTCGTGCAGGAAGAAATCTTTACCTTATATTTTATGCAGTAGCTAAATTATTTCCCTGTTCTGTTTCAGATATTAAAGTGCTGCCTATAATGTATGCTACTGGGATTAGACAGCAGGTGTTTGCTTCAGGTAGTCATAAAGTCTTTTAAAAGACTTTAAAATGTCAGTATCAGTTAAAAAGTCTTGGTGGGAAGTTAGCTACTGTGGAGACTTTATGGGAATTTTCAATACAGTGCTTTTCTTCAAAGAATTATATCAAGTTTTCATTCATCTATGATGGAAGTTAGTAAACTAGATGCCTCCCAGAATAAGACTCTTCGAAGCCCATGTGTACTGGAATTATGCTGTTTCTCCCTGTGCCATTTTTAGGCTCTTGCTGGTTTTGTCAGACTTCTCATTTCCTGCATATATTACATACCTGCCAAGAATTCTTCTTGAAGAAAAAACATCCTGTGTTTCTGTTTTGTCCTCTTTTTCCCTGACAAGCTTTTCCTAAATTTCTTATGCTTTCCATTGACCCTATTCTGATTGTGTTAATTTATTCTTTTCTCCCTTGCCTCTAAGGAAAGTTTTGAGCTTTTCAAACATTTGAATAATCACTGAGAGAATTAATGCTTACTGTGTGTGCAAATAGCTAGATAAAAATAGAGTTAGGAACATACTTTATCTCAATGGAAGAGGTCTAAAATTTGTGAACTGATGTAATTTAGAGATATTTTAATTAAAAATTGTAAAAGTAATCAGCTAACATAAACTGAATGCACCAAATATACTACGTTTAACTTTTCTTTAGAATATGATGTACATAACAGTTGTGTTAATGATTTTTAAAGTAATATTTAACAAATTGTTATTCATTAGCTGTGTAAGGAATATACATATATGAATATATATACACACATATGAATATATTCCAACAACTAGGAAGTATATATAATGTTTTAAATACAATATTTTACATAAACAATCATTCCCTTTTGATCTGTGATGTTCTCCGAAAAGGTACATTTCACTCTGGTCTATCTTCCTGCTGATTTAGCTACAAGAAAATAAGGCTAGAATAACTGATCAATACTAACACACATTTTAGCGACATCAGCAGCAGTAGAAAGGAACTAGATGTAGTGTCTGATGTTATAAAATGGTTTATTGGATATATTTAGGTGATAGTCTGAGTTTAGCATAAAGCTTCTGAAGTTTCTTATGGTTTAGTAGCATATTGCTTTTTACAGCACTCTTTGTGTTTACCTCAAAGGGATACAGGAAAGAAGACGCTCTAGACTATTCTGTAAAATTGGTAAAAGATACACATTGGAACTTTTTGAAATTTGCAAAGAGGTTTTCTTTGAGCATAAAAAAGGAGTAAGCACTGTGGGAAATATTCCCGACAGGTGTTGGGGTTGTCTTGTGCACTTCGGTAAAGATACTTCAGTCTGTTTCTTCTTATTTTCATCATCTCACGCCATGGAGGGAATGAAGGTCTGCGTCTGTATGTCTTAACATATTTGCACATTATTTTTAGAAGTCTAATAAAGAAGGTTATGATGGGAAAAAAAAGATGTATGTCCCCAGATGTTTACAGCTCCTTTATGTGAGAGTTAATGGCCAGAGGGTAGCAGAATGCAGCTCTGATGTTTTACATGTAAACTGCTACACAGTGCATGCTCCAATCCAGACCCTCTATAATTGTACAAATTAAATTCAGAGAAATAATACTGAAGTATAACTGTCAGCTGACTGTGTTGTTTTGATACTAGATGATGTCAATTTTGGTTAACATTTTTGTTGGATTATTATGCTACATCAAACACTTTATTTGGGTTTTGCATTGCAATTTTTAATCTATTTTAAAGGACTAGTATTTTTTAGAACAAAAAAGTACAAACCACTACAACATTAATTCCAACAATCCACATATATTACTCTGTAAGCAGTCTTTTTGGTGATCTAGTTTTCATTTTGCCTTTAAGACTTCAGTTTCAAGGCAGTCTCTTCCTTGTTAATAGATTGATTAAAGTACATCCTTCATATTATACAGTACTGTTGCTGTCTTGAATTCTGTATTATTTAATTTAGTTATTACTTGGGGGCAGAGAGGATATAAATATCTGCAATAAGACTTCATGCTACTTTTGTGAATAAACAATAATTTTTGTTGCTTTACTTCCTAAAATTAATGTTGACTGTCCTTCACATGCATTCCTGTTTATTGACAGTTAAGATAAGACTTCAGGCAAAAAGCTGACTCAACACTTAAGAAGTGCTGAATCACCTTTCGTAGATGCTTTTATGTCTTTCATTTGCTGTAGAAAAGCCAAGAGGACCAGCTTGAACTGGACATTTGACTTTCAGTCATTGAAAGATCAGTGAAATGGCTCCCAAGCACAGCGTGTAACTTGCATTCTTGTGGCTTTTCAGATTTTGGGTTTCAAAGTTGAGAAATTGGCTACCAGGAGATTTGTTTAAAAATTTCAATTCTCCTGCTTGAAAGGGTCCAGTCCAGTGGGAAAGAGCATAAGCAAGCAGGTGAAAGTGCAAAGACCACTCAGCCGATCTCCTAGCCAGGCTGTTTTAGAGTCTGTCTCATAGAGATGTTATTCAGGGTAGGTTGCAATGCACACACAACTTAAGACACGACATGTAAATTCTTTTTTCCTTTTTTTTTTTTCTTTGTGATTTCAGCTTTGCTAAGTGTTTGGTTTTGACTGTGATATTGATGAGGTGTTTTTTATGAGTTTCTGATATTGTACTGACATGATTTTTTCAAGGGATCTGATTTATGTACAGTATTTGACAATTTTTCTTTTTCTCCAAGTCCTTACATCAGAAAGAAAATTGATGTTTTCAAGATGGCAGAAATCATGATATTTACCTAAAAAAAAGAGGACATAATGAAATCAACAGTACAGGTAACTCTTAAATTCTATGACAATTGTGGTAAGAAAAATATTAATGACCATGTTTTTTTCTTTTCATTTCTGGTCAATTTCTTTCACATTATAGCTTACTTGCAGTCTATATAGGTAGTGCCAAGTGTGAAAGGCTATTACTGACATGGTGAAAAATGTTTCCCAAGTTAGTAGCTTCCAGAGATTGACTGGGTTGTCTCTCTGTATTTTAAGGGGAATGGTAACAATGTTTCCGATGCTGAAATTTGGTTCAGTACAATTTTCAACCACTTTTTAGGACATCTTGTTATCATCTCTCTAATTGTGCTTCTCCATTGCTTGGATGAAATGTCAAGTAAGGTTTTATTACAGGCATTTGTTCATGCTGTAAATCTTTGATTATTTTACTTGTTTATTTGATGTTCAGAACTTTGAACAAAGAAAAAAGACATGAATTCTGGTCTATTTTACTATGTTTTTATTACTTTATCCCACCAAAAACAAAGGAATAAATCTGTTTTATCTTTTTTCAAAAGATATGTGACCATTAATCTCTCTTGAATTTCTGCCGCAAACAATATCTGCTTTATTGCATATCCATTACAGAACCAAAGCTTTCTGAATTTGGTCAAAACCAAACAAGTAATTTTCCCTCTCATCCTCCCCAAACCCCTTGTCTGCCTGGAAACTTCAGTGTAACTCTATTTTGTTATAATCCCTTCAGCATTTTCAGCGAATTAGCTAGCAGGTGTAGAGTAAGAGTGTCTAGACAACAGAGTAAATAGATATGCATATTTCCTTCTTTAGCAGCCATAGCATAGTTTATGCTAGCCGTGAAGGTGCTTCAGTGGAAGCAATTTTTAATCTGTAGAATTGACTGTGAATATTCCTTTAAAGGCAGAAACAGGACTTACAGTTTTCTTCATTAATAATGGTGTCTTGGAAGAGGAAAAAAAAAGAAGACTTCGCTGTGTGGAACTTTACCAGGTCCCAGACATCAGAAACCCTCAGAGAAGGCTCTGAAGGGTGTGTGGTCCATTTTAATCCGTGGGCAGCCAGCTCTTTTTCCAAAATATGAAAAAGTCTGTGAGTCATTTGAAATTATCTATTACCCATATAAGTAAGCTAAAGCAGTAGGTGTTGAGAAGATCTGGACTCACCCTGTAGCAATATGTTGGGTGCTACCTGTAGAATGGCTGTTTACTGTAGGAGTGTATTTAGTGAGGCTTAGATATTTTTATGGAAAATATCTCAGTGTATGCTTAAGATGCAGTAAGACACAAGGTCACAAGCAGCAAAACAAAGTCCCCATGGAGCATCAAGAGAACTACAGTGAATTTAGAAGGGTGGGCACTCTCCAAAGAGGTAGGTAATTCGTGCAGATATCTGCCAGGTATAATGCACAGTGCTGTGTGTTGCCTTGCGGATGTGACAGCCTTGGGGCAGAGTGTGGTTTAATCATGGTTGTATGCAGTAGTCCCGTGCTTATGAACTCTGCTGGGAGGACTTTACCAGCATGCCTGTTTTTCTGTTTGTGTGCAGCTGTAATCCTTTGGACCCCAGCTGGCTCATTGTCAAACCAGCACAGATGCTTTCTTATCTTACTTTCCAGCAGTAGCACTGTGCTTAAATCATCTTCTCTGTAGACATGCCTTGCAACATTGACAGGAAAAAATCTTATCTAGTCTTGCTTAGGTAACCACTGGGAATGGCAAGACAGATGTGTGTGTTGCTTGTTTTACCGTCCTTTTTTACCCCTAAGTATTCTGTTCTTATTGAAGTGCAAATAATACTATGTTTTACTTTGGCCATAAGCTTTTGAAACAACGAGCACAAATACTTTAATCTGGTCAAATATGTTTTCATCTAGTTCAGTCTTGGTAAAGTAGTGGGATAGCTGCAAAAGTTGCGAGAATACTTAGCCCAGGAAGGAGACAGTAGCACAATTAGATCTATAACCGACAGATGGTGCCAGCCAAAAAAATATTGTGCAGGTTTTCCTATTAGAAAGCTCAGTTGGGAAAGCATACTGAGGAACCAGAGACAAGGTCAAATACAGTGTCTGCCACTCAGATTTGGAAGGCACATCAGTACTTGCTCTGGGTTGTTGAACTTGCTTGTCAGTTTACAAAAAACAGCCTAAAAAGTGCAATATGTTTTACTGTAGTTGTAGCTTAAAGATAATGAAAAGATTCAGATATTCAAAGTTAGCTTCCTAGCAAGAACCACAAGTATGACCCTGAGCAAAAGATTCAAAACTTCAGGCTCATTTCCAAATTGAGCTTGTTATATTATCTTCCTTTCTAAGTTAAAAGTAGGAGGGCTCATTCCTGTGCTTTTCTGCATTTTATTTCCTCTGCAAGCATAATAAGCATAATAAGTCTGCTTATTCATAAGCACAAAAGGGAAGACATGCTGTCAAGTATTTTCAGCTTTATTTATTCCCAAGAATGTCACAGGGATTACAGAACTAAGTAAATGTATGCTATTAAGAGTAAACATTTCACAGCCTGCAAGGAAACACTCATTTTTCTTCAGCTGCTTGCTCTTTTTGCTAGTCCTCCACAATGGACTCAGTTATGACTATTTCTTCATCTCAGCTACCTATTCATTGCCCTCTGTATTTCATTCAAAATCCCAGGGGTGGCTTGGAAGGGCTTATCCAGAGTTGCTCAACATTCACCACGGAAAATTTAAACAGAGACAGAAAAGATATCTACCATCCAACATGTTTTATTCTCTGAAGAGATCATTTTCTGAACCATGAGTTGTTTTTCTTTCTCTTTCAAATGGAGGAAGTCCTTAAGCCCAAAATGTACCTTTAGTTTCATTGTGCAGTGCCGCAGCTCCAGACAATTGAACGCCCCTGCAAGTCTTCAGCCTATGCCCCAAACTGCAAGACAAATTATAACAAGAAAGCATTAGAAAACAGTGATCAGCTTCAGACAGGATACTTAACCTTTGAATAATTTCTCACGTTTATACAGAAAAGAGGAAAGAGATTATCTATGGCAATATGAGATCCCAATATGGGAGAATCCTCAGATTTTTCATCACTCTGACTAATCCTATTGGAATTAAATTTTTAGAAAAAGAAAAAAACCAGAAACTAAGGGTATTTCCTCTCTGGATGGAATGCAAGTCACGATTTGATAATGTTTGATATCCTGGACTCTTCAGGGTCTTCTTCACAGAAGGAAAACTTTTGGATGAACGAGCAAGAAAATTGTAGAGTCTTCCAGCTAACTCAAGGCACTTGAAAATGAACAGCGAAAGGACAAAGTTTTTGCAGTTTGGCTATGAAATGTTAAACATCAGAATAATTGTCCCCCCAAATCCTCTCATTCTAAACTTCGTGTTTTTGGTGGTTTTCCTTACTTTTTCCTCTCTAAATAAAAAGCTTTGTTGAAGAGGAGTGAAAGGACAGACTTGAAGATACTTTGCCTGATGGTATAACAATCGAGTTATGTCTTTAATAAGGTGACAGTCAGCAGAATGCACTGAAGATCAGTTCTGTATTGTGCTGTACTACAGAGAAAATGGTCTGATGTAGAAAGAAGGTGAATACTTCTGATCAACTTCTTGGCCAAAAAACACTTTTTTATTTTTATTCACCTGAAAGCTGTAGAGGAAATATAAGCTCATTTTTAATACTAAGTGACTAATTCTGATATTGACTTTTTTGAATTTATTTGTTTATTTTTACTCTACTGTGGACATTCTCACCACTTCTAAAATTTGAATCTGATTTTACAGTTAGTAAAGGAGAATACTTATTTTTTTTAATTGAACAAAAGAAGCTTTCAGTACAGGAGAAGTATCCCAGCTCTACTCATAGTGCTTTTGGATTGCTCCTGGAGATGTTATTTAGATGAAAGCTCCTGTCAAACTCGATAAAATAACTGACAAGGTCAAATTGGCATGTATTAAGGGAACTGACAGGAGAAAACCTTAATCATGCCTGTACCAATAGATTAAAGCTATTTTGGTGATCACAGTGCCATCCTGTGTGTGTCAGTAAGGCTTCACTTTCATCCCTGTAGAAAAAGCTACGAGGCTAAAAGGCAATTGGCCTTGATCACATGCCGAGGAGAGGCCAAAGAGAAAAGTAAAGCTTTCTTGGCACCGATAGGATGACCAGTCATGCTGATACACTGTGCTGTGTCCCACAAAACAAACAGGAAGATAGTGGTAAAACGGAGGAAAGAATTCTTTCTCATGGAGAAAACTTGAAAGGACACACCTCAGTCCCTACTCCTGACATGGTCTGGTGAGCAAAAAAGGCAGTGGAAAGTGTGGAATAGTGTTAAATGAACAAAAATTATCTGAGTAACCATAGGGTTACTATAGTATAATGATTATACTATTACCATGGCTGATATTACATATAAGCTGCTAATTAAGCAAAGGTTAGCCCAGCACTTTTTCATAATTCCAGGTGGTTCCATTGAATGTCCACCAGGAAGAATCTGGGTTTCTCCATTGCCACAGACTTTGCTGGAAGCTGCAGAAACCAAGAATTTTTGAGCAGCACGCCTGGCAAGCCTTTAGGATCTTGGGGCAGTATTGGAAATACAAAAGTCTGGCTTGCAGATAAAAACTCCTCTGTCATATTGACTTGTTAAAATCCTAACATGCAGCATAACCAGGACAGCAACGTTATCCTGAGAAGTTGAAGACTGTCAACCACATTATGACACAGCTTTGGAAATGGATTTTATTCCACTGACTACAACTGGCCACCCTTTGAGTATAGGTGGTTGTGCTCTAAGGCTAAGTTATCTCCTTGAATATTGTTTTCCTGTTTTCCGTATTTTCCTTAAATATTGCTTAAGATCATTAAATATTGCTTAGGTTAGTTATTAGTGAGAAATCATCTTCACAGGACCTCTGTTTTCCAGCAATCCTTTGCTAAACTCATAGGACAGGTGAAAATTGCAGAACCACAGAATTGTAGAGGTTGGAAAGGACCTCTATGGATCATCTAGTCCAACCCCCCTCATGTTCAGCTAGAACTTCCTATGCTTCAGTTTGTGCCGTTGCCCCTTGTCGTGTCGATGGACACCACTGAAAAAAGTCTGGCCCCACCCTCTTGACACCCACCCTTAAGATATTTATAAGCATTTATATGATCCCATATATATAATACTTAAAGATACACAATATATAAATATATATAATGTATAAAGATATATAATACTAAAGAACTATTAATTCTTTGTGCTTGAAAGAGAAAAGGATGCTGCTATATCACAAGGGGCTTATCTGAAGTTCCTAAGCTTAGTTTCAGTCCTCCAGATGGGAAGTGCTCCAACATGCTAGTGAGAGACAGAATGATAGACAGCATTTCTTGGCTTTTCTCAGTTTCAATGTCGCATTATTTCAAAAAAAGGAGTGATCGAGTTAGGTGAGACCTTCTGGTAGGAGGGGGACAGCTGAGCATGGCTGTGAAGGGAAGTTTAGCAGCAGCAGTTTGTGATGAGCAGGAGAGCAAGTGATCACAGGTAGGAGCCGGGAGCTGCTGAGGCTGGGAGGCTGCTGGGAGCAGGGTACAGCTGGCCCTTCGGGCTCCACACTGGCAAAGATGCTTCTGAGAGACCAGGAGGGGTTTGGCATTGAGTATCCTGGCACCAAGGAAACGTCTCATCTGCAAGAAGTGGGAGAAAGATTTGTCATACAAATTTTTTATTATTATTACAATTATTATACCTACAGTGTTCTTTTAAAAAACTCTTTGCTCTCTACCAGGAAAATATCTAGGCAGATCTGCTTCAAAGCACTTGTATCCTTTTGCAGGCAGAGACATAAAAACCTGGAAATGCGAATCAGATATCACATTTTTCACTGCTTTAGCAACACAGGGCTTTTTTCATTCATTTATTCAGCTTTGTCTGCATAGGTATAAATCTAGCAAAAATGGCATTTCTGCCACCGTGTTGTGCAGATGGTTTTGTAATGGTGTTTAGCTGGAGTGGAGCTGAAAACCCCGGTAACCACAGATATACCCTCCTCAGTGAGAAATACAAGAGGTAATATTATGGCCAGCAGATAAAAATATTGCATGTCTCCCTCTAATTCTCACTTTGTGATATCCTAATGTACAGCTACATGGCCATAATAGTAGGCAATTACAGAAATTGCATTTATTTTAAGATATGAGTGAGGATATTACCACACAGTAAGTACTGTAATCACATAGGCCATAAAAGGATTTGTCTCTTTCTCTAAACTTCGGCGGGAATATTGGTGGGTTCCTCCTCTTGCTCCTTTCAGTCCATTCTTGTATTTCCTACCAGTTTCATCTGTTTACAAATTTCTTCCCTTCCGGCCCTGATCTAAATGTGATTCCCGCTCTTTTTCTACTTCATTCCTTAGCTTCTGCCTACAGTAAAAGGCACTTCATGCATTCAGAGAAACAGTGCCTCTTTTTTATGTTATGTAGTCACTGCTTTTTATTTACCACATCTTTGGCTTCTCTGCCCATTTTGTCAACAAATTCCCTTCTTACTAGCTATTGTGGGACTTTGTCACAGTCTGGTTCCTCAACGTGTTGCTTTCATTTTATATGGACTTTTACTTACATTTATTCTTTTCTGTTATTTTTGACTTTGAGACATTCATTAAGCTGACTCCTCCTTATGGCATGCCAATGTCTTCACCTTTTACTGTAAAACTGCAGAATGCTTCTGCTCAATGGTGACTGTTGCAGCCTTTCACTCTCTGACACATTTTTTGTTCTTTCCCACCCTAAGTAATGTTCCTCATTTTCCATTCTCAGACCAGTCACCATGTCTATTTGCTGCTCATTCTTAATAGTGTTAAGATCCTCAGGGGATTTCTTAAGCTTGTTTAATGCTACGGAATTGTCTGATGTGTTTGTGGATCACAGTGCTACCCTTCAAGAGTCCAGAGCTGCTACTAAAAACGTATTTTCTGGCTATCACGCAAAAAGCTGTACAGAATTGTAAAAACTTACTTTATCTAAGATATAGCAAACCCACCCCCCCCCCTGACAAATTCTTTTCACATGACACAAAAATATGTGATGCTTTTTAACAGTGGGAACTCAGGCTTTATTAAGACAGAACCAGCTATCAGAGATGACAGTCACTAAAATACGTATGTATTAAACAGCAGCGTGCATGACTTCGTTGTTGCTGACAACCTGAACCGAAACAGGCTTACACAAACACAAGGCTTCACAATTAATGCTCAGTAGTACTAGGATATTAAAAGTCTTAGCTGATGTTTCCTTTATGATGAGGATTTTCAACAAGACTTTGGAATTTCGGATCATGGTCCCACCATAATTCAAGACCAAAGGGATTTGTCCGAGTTAGATTCTGTCACTTTGACGTTTACCGAAATCCCAAACCCATAGAGTCAGTATGAGTGTTAACAAGGACTTAAATGAAGTTCAGGTTTCACTCATGGGTCTTTTGCTTCCATTAACCTTAATGGGCTGTGAATCAGAGCTATTGAACAATGGTAATGAGAAATCAATTACTTATTATAATAAGGTATTGTGTGTGAGAGGGACAGAGGCAGATCCTACCCTTTGATTTCATGCTTTTGTACATCTCTGAGGTTTATTTTTCATTTATAAAATCACAGACGGACTAACTTCTGTGGATTTGCAAAAACACAAACCAGAGTCGGTAGCGAAATCTACCTAACACATATCATGTTCAATGAATTAGCTAATAATATAACTTAGTAGGTGGTAAATGAGCTAATAAAATATGTAATGTAGTTCGATGCTGAAGTCCAAAACAAGTGTTAAAATAATATTTACCATTATGTTTGTAGCAATTTGTATAAGCTGCCTGGCAGGAGGTGAGTGTGCTGCACTATTACAAAAATTAAAACAGGAACAATCTCATTATTTGTATCGGGGACGAAAGGAAGTCTGAATTTATCCCACAAAACGTGCTCTATGAAGGACTGACTAAGCACAGAGGTGAGCATAGGGTATTAAAATTTAAAGGCTGAGAACTAAAGACAACATTACCCAGTGAGTCAACAGGGACTACAGTAACTGATTGTATTAACCAAAAAATAAAATAAAATTAAAGCACACCATTGTATGCTCTGGAAAAGTCATAAACCGACTTACATCATGTTGATTTGACTAATTTTTGCTGATTTCACAGAAATATAGAACAAAAGAGAATTGAAAGCAAATTTAACTGAGAAACCTAACACAGAGAGCTATATTCCTTGACTGCAAATTCTACAAGGATTGCTTTGAAATATATATTAAAAAAAGTGTGATGCAATGATCATGCTGGGCTTCATTCTACACCGCTGACTTTAATGGGATTTTCCTGAGCAGGAAATGCAGGATTCAACTCCTGTTAGCGACAGTGCCACTCGACTACAACTGCATAACTAGTCAGACAGACTTGGGAATAGAAACCATCACCTACCTAAATCGGGAAAAAAGTGTTCACAAAACTTTTTTCCAGTATAATAACTGGAAATATGCTCATTTTATTTGAACAAAGGGTCAGTTAAGTTATTATTTAACTGAAGCTACCTTCACTACTAAGGCTTGGAGATACCTGTGCAGGAAGACATGTATACCAATATTTAAATCCAGCTGCATTCAAAACAGTGTTTAAGCATGCACTAACCTTTGAGCTTAGTAACTCCACCTGTGTAAATGCTCTCTTCTGCTCCCTTAATCCTACAGACTACTTCAGAAAGTTTTTTTGGGGGATGAAGGTGTAAAACAGAATAGCATCTTGAAAATGAGTCAGCAATGCTCCCTTGGGGTGGAGAAATCCTAACCTCAGCTGCGCTGTATTAGCAAGACTGTAGCCAGCAGGTCAAGTGCCATGGATATTCCCTTCTCCTTGGTTTTCTTTCGGTTGTACCCAGCATGTCGTGTTCAGTTTTGGGCTGCTTGGTTCTAGACAGGGGCTTGTTTAGCCTGGAAAACAAGGGTTTAAAAGGACAGCTAATTGCTGTCTTCCACTATTTAGGAGCTAAGGAAGAGCCAGGATCAGGCTTTTCAGAGGAGTACAGTGAAATAGAGATCGCAGTCGCAAAATACAGCAAGATGTCCTAGTTTCAGCTGAGATAGAGTTAATTTTGTTTCTGGTAGCTGGGATAGTGCTGTGTTTTGGATTTCAGATGAAAATAATGTTGCTAACATACCGATGATGTTTTTAGTTGTTTCTAGGCAGTCAAAGACTTTTCTGTTTTTCACACCGGCCTGGCATGCCAGGTGCACGGGAAGCTGGGAGGGGACACAGCTGGGACAGCTGACCCCAACTGGCCAAAGCCATATTCCATACCATATGGCATCATGCCCAGTGGTGATTTAACCTGGCAGCTGGCTACTAAGCACTAGACAGCTGCTCTCTCACCCCTCCCCTTACACCTCAGTGGGTTGGGGAGGAGAAATAGACAAAAGAGGAAAACTTCTGGGTTGAGCTAAAGACAGTTTCATAAGGTGACAAAGGAAATACTAGTACTAATAATACTGCTACTAATACTACTACTAATAATGAATATGCAAAACAAACTATATACGATACAATTTTTTTCACCACCCAACCTCTGAGTCACAGTCGGTCCCAGAGCAGATATCGTGGAACCCCGAACATGTCGATTTTTGCAAATTTTGCAAAACTCCTGAAAAACCCAAACTTCTGGAAAAGTTCAATCTCCTGGACAAGAGAGGATTCAGACCCATGGAAACAAGAAAGAAAAACTGATTCCTGCCCCCTGGCTAACCCCCATTTATATACTGAGTGTGACATCTAAGGTATGGAATATTTCCACTGGCCAGCTTGGGCTAGCTGCCTGGCTGTGCTCACTCCCAGCTCCTGCACACCTGCTCATTAGCTGAATGTGGGAGACTGGAAAAAGTCATTGATTTCATAGCAACAACTGAAAACACCAGTGTTATCAACATTCTTCTCATACTAAATCCAAAACACAGCAGCTACTGGGGTGAAAATTAACTTTATCCCAGCCAAAACCAGGACATCCATCTTCTCATACTAAATCCAAAACCAGTATATATGCTGGGGGAGTTGGGTAGGGGGTAACAATCACTGCTCAGGAAGGGTTGGTGAGCAATTGCATTTGTGAATCACTTGTTTTGTACATATCATTATTACTATTATTATATCATCTCTTCTTTTGCTTTCCTATTAAACTGTCTTTACCTCAGTCCATGAGATTTTACTTTTTTCCCATTCTAACCCCCACCCTATGGTGGAAGGAGAGAGGGAGAGTGAGCGAGTGGCTGTCTGGTTCTTTGTTGCCAGCTGGGGTTAAACCATGACAAAAAATCTGTGCTTTTACGCAAGGAAAATATTTTTCATTATGATAGTGGTGAAGTACTGAACAAGGTGACCTAGAATCTCAATTTTTTGAAGATATTCAGAATTTCACAGCACAGAGCTATTGTAAGTATGAAGTATATAGATATATATCTATATAGTATGAAAATATATTTTAATAAGATATATATATATCTATATAGGATGAAAGTACATTTTTAATAAAATGGCTAGTATTTATTGTGAAATTAGGTCACTGCAGTCTTCTCTGAGTCGTTTTAACATTTAAAAGAGGCAAAGACTTATGTACTCTTACTGTTTGGAAGTTATACTCAGTTATGGTGTAGTAGATTTTTGGGTTTCAGCTGTTCATGTTATTGCAATACTTTGCTAGTTTAGAGAATGCGAGTGTGTTTTGGAGTCCCCGTATATGGCTAGAGCAATGCTGGAGAAGGTACAATTCAAGAGCATAAACCACCAGACTTTGTGCAGACCCTGAAAAGCAGATTTTCATAATCTACATCCCACCTTAATTCTCAATTTATTTTATGTTCTGTTGAAGAATAAATATTGATTGCTGGGATTTTTCAGTAACTGCAGTCATAAATACACAAAAACTCAGAAGTCATCTAATAAAGAGTGTCTCCTTAGAAACTGGACCATTTGGGAGTATTTGAATTGGAATACTGGAATTATTTTAGCTGAAAAACTGAGGATGAGATTGATTTTGAAATGTCCCTAGTGCAGAACAATGTAAGGGTATTCTACTGAGGAACAAGCAAACATAATGGTATTGAGATCCTAATTAGAGTTGTAAATGCTGTTACAAAAAGAACTTGCTTCTATTCCTTTCACAAGTAAAGATCTCTGATTCATAGTAAAGTATTTTCAATAAAAGAACATAGTAAAACCATTGGGTCACTTTTATTTAACTCATATTTCCTCTCAGTGTAATAAATCTTTGTTCTTTATGGCTAAGATGACAAGCCTTTTAAGATGTGTTGTAAATGCTGTGTATCTTTGTATAACCTTCATGTAATAATTTCTTAATATTCTTGTAGGAGAATAATTACATGATTTGTGAAAAATATATTGAGGTCATTTGATAATACCATAGGTTATTAGTATAAGAATATTGATACCAACTGGAGAAAGTAATTATCTGGCAACGTTTAAGCAAATTCTTTCCAAGCACAGCGAACCCAGACCACTCTTTCCAGAGGATGTTAACACATTTTCAGAAGTCGAGAGGATTTATATAAGAATCCAATAATTTGTCTCTTGAAATAAAAGAAAAATAAGCACATATTAAAACCAAATAAAATGTAAAATCTTACACAGAAAATGAAATTAGTAAAAGAAAAAAAAACAGTTGTGTTGAAAAGGTACCTGGATTTCTGAGAAAATTCTCTCCAAAAGACTAATTTTAAAACATCTAGATAAAGCTGGTGTGTATCAGTGAAGTTGTAGTATAACACAGCAACCAATTCCTGTGAAACACCAAGCAGTTCAGTAATCATGTGTGCTCAGAGAGGAGGCATAATCTAAGATTTGGTGAAAGGAAAGGAACAGGGCAACTTGATTTGGATTCAGGACTCTTGCTGTTCAATGACTTGCCTGTTTCAAGGCATTTTATTATGTGACTTTTCTAGATAAGTGACTTAACTATTGCCTTTGGTTTTTTTAGGAATTATTTATAGGTTACAGCCCCTAGTCCTTTTAGATATTTAGGATATCTAGTCTGCCTAACGCAGAATTGATGAACATAAAGAATGTTTACCTGTTTATTTTGTGCTTTAGCTATTATTAATGATCATTTATATGGGAGGAAAGATAGGCAGGTCCCACTCTAGGGCAGGCGCTCCAGTGCTTTTAAAAGTCTCTTAATCCAAGGTATGAGAGAGTCCTGTAATTCTGTTTTCCGTTGTCTATTTTTTTTTTTGATATTCTCTTTTAGAGTAGTAAGAATAGTAATAGTGATAATGCTGATCATTATGACTATTTTACTTGTTTCAACCATGATAGCCCAATGGCTGGGCAAATGTAACAAAAATAGTGGAGTTACCATTTGGTAATTGCTTCCACAGAGACAGTAGGTAAGAGTTTAAACCCACCTTTTCTCAAAACTGTGAGTAACTTTTTTTAAGATAAAATTATTTGACATTTAGTAACAGACATATAGTAAACACAATTGCTATAACTAGTGACGGGAAGCTCATGAAAGAGAAAAAGTACCTTACTGGGGATTTAGTCATTTGAAAAGCCCTAGAACACTTTGCCTTAGTTGGATGGACAGAACAGCTATTAAGTGAGGAGGAAGTCTATGCCAATAGAATTGGAATAATGGAAGGTAATTTCTGACAACAAGGAAAAAAGAATTGTTCTTTGTTGTTTCAGTCTATTAAAATCACACTGGAAAAAGCACTTTGGACTATTGTGTAGGAAATACTCCTGCACTAGCCGAGCATGAATGGCAAAAAATAGGCAAAAGGATGTAAAAGATCTTATGAGTTTCTGATTAAATAAAATTCAAATTGAAAGGAGATTTTTTTTTTCAGCTACAGTAAAGATCTAGACTTGTGCTGAATGAACTAAAATGTAACCTTTAATGACAAGGAAAGATAGTGGTATGAAAAAATTTTCTTTCTACTTACAGACATAGCTAGATCAATGTTTGATTAGTTCACAGATGGTAATTGAATTAAAGCTTTGAAGTGCAATGTATAGCGTATTGATTTTTCTTGTTGACTAATCAAGAAGCAGCAATTTAGATGCTGAGAGAGAAAAAAAGGTTGCCAGAAAATATAATTGCTATTAAAACACATGTCGTAAAGGAAAGACAAAATCAATAGAAGACTGATACCATGTAAGTCTGGGTACTTCTAATTACTCAAAATTATACAGTCTAAATTCTATATTGGCTTTATATCACATATAACCTCACTGATTTCAGCGTGAAAGTTGGTCCAGTACCTATAGAACACTCTGCTCCTTTTTGTTTTCCTTTCTCACCATGGGTCTTCCCCCACTAAAATCAATAGCAGAACTCACATTAAATCTCAATAATGCATGATCATGGAATATTGCTACTGAAGGAGACATTTGTCAGAAAAATGGGAGAAATCATTTCTCCATTGATAACAACGGCAGCTGTATTGATGAGGCTGTTGCTTTGCTACATTAGTTGCCTGGTTTTAATTCAATCGAAAAAAAAAAAAAAAGACAATTACACACAGAGGCTTACGACAAGGAAGAAGGCTTGAATAAAGAATCCAGGAAAGCATATCTGTGTATCCTTAACTTCAGCTATAGAAGTAAAGTCAATAGAAGTCAATCGATGGTTCGTTCAAGTATAAAGCTAAGGATGTGAATAAAGAATTTTGCTTGGTCAGTTAAAGCATACACGATAAGTAACTACACAGATATTTTCTGCAAATGCCCTTCTAAAGCTTTATCTTTTTCTCCAAGTGACTGTGGATTTGTAAAGATGCGTACATTTTGGAGGAGCAACCTACCATCCGTGCTTTTCTGAACTCACAGCTGTTTGAACAAATACACTGTATTTAATTTTTTTTTTTACTGTCCCACAGAGCTCTCCGGTTACTATGTGGGGAGAGTCAGGCAATAGCTACAATGTGGTTTTGTGGTCCCCAGCTGCCTTTCAAACTCTGTCCGATATGAGTGTTTTGTATTGCTCCCTGTGTTGCTGTTTGGGCTAGCCTGTGCAATTGTCAAGCTTTATAGTTGAGTGACATTTAGAGATGAATACTTTTAATGTTTCTATATAGTATACTTCACTTCCCTATTGGAACTATAAAGACACTCCTTTGTTATGCTTTAACATATAATCATTACAAAAAAGGGCGGCATTTAAAGAAAAGTACTTTCAAAATCCAAAGCTTCAAATATAATTTGCTGAGGCCTCAGTGACTGAATGAAAATGTGCCTGCCTGTCTATTATGCCAGATGTCCCATTAGAGATATCATAGCTCTTTTCAATCTCAGTGATTAATATACTGTGACATATATAGATGGATGAGAATTGAAGCTGATTCCGTGTTAGAGGATATTGTCTGATAATTTAGGATATGCATATATACACACACACACACCTTTTACATTGACCATATGCAGATGTAAATGGAGTTCTATCAATTTCCTGAACTTTAAAATAACATATAAATATTTAAAATCTATCTTGGTTTTTAACATTGTAATTTTCCTCTAGACAGTATCCTTCTCCCTCTGACTAGCCTTCTGAATAGCATCCATGTTACTTACATACCTCCTGCTTTACCCTTAAATAGAACCATTGCGTGCTGGAAGCCTTCAGTTCCTGAATGAGAACTTACAACTTGGCAGGCAAATATTTTTTTCCTGTGTAGGAAGAAATTAACATTTCTATCATGGCCATACAAAATGGGAGATGTGGACTGTGGTAACTTCAAGAAAAGGAGTTCTTTTGGGGAATTAAGCAAAGTATTAGTCAATTATATTAATCAACACAGAAGTTCAGTGAGCTCAAAAGTATTGTTTGGTTGAAAAAGCCGAAGATCTTCTTCAGGCAGATAATTTCACATATCCAGCCTCGTGGCAGAAAGTAAGGTGGTTAATTGAAGACCATATCTTCTCAGATAAGAAGTTCAAAGAGGATAAGTGAGGTGAGTGATGGAAGTAAAATACAGAGTACAAAAGTGAGAGGCAGAGGCAGCTTGGTGAACGAATACCTCTATCTTTGAAGAGAATCCTGAGGAGAAGTTAAGATACACGTTGGACTTGGGAATTTAGGAGTGAGTCGCTCTGGAGAAAAAAATATGCAGAGAGCAGGGATTGGTTCAGCTGGGGAAATTCCTCTTCGGGCTGGTCTTAGATAAAGTTGTGTTTGTGAGACTAATGGTTACTGTTACCTATTAGGTGAGGTTCAACAATTTTATGGTGGAAAGTCACAGAATCACAAAATGGTAGGGGTTGGAAGGGACCTCTGGGGATTGTTTCGTCCAACCCTCCTGCCAAAGCAGGGTCACCTAGAGCAGGCTGCACAGGACCTCTTCCAGACGGGTTTTGAATATCTGCAGAGAAGGAGACTCCACCACCTCCCTGGGCAGCCTGTTCCAGTGCTCCGTCACCCTCAGAGGGAAGAAGTTTTTCCTCATGTTCAGACGGAACTTCCTCTGCTTCAATTTGTGCCCTTTGCCCCTTGTTCTGTCACTGGGCACCACTGAGAAGAATCCTCACTGTGCTCTGACCTCCATACTAGGGAGAAAGTTTTGCTTTTGTGATGTACTTAAAGGAAGAAGCCACTCTTTATTTACAGGACTTTGATTTCACTTTCTTGCTACTAATATTTATGGAAGTTCTGACATGTTTGCCAAGTAAAAGCTTATTGACTGAAATAAGAAAGAAATTACATTAACTTTTTCATTGTTTGTAACAAAATCCTTGTATTTTCCTCACTTGTTATTCATTTTGCTAAGAAAGGTTAAGATATTAATATGTTAGAGTAAACATATATCAAAGGCCAGTTACATATCGAAAGTAGTTAGTTTATGCTCACAAACAGTTCTGTTATGAAAATGGTTTGCTGAGAATTTTTGGTGAATATATACATTAAAAAAAGCAACAGTTTTCAGCAAAATCATTATTATAAACTCAATAACTTTTTATGCAATACAGTATATGCATATTTTTTATATGGTATAACATGTGTCTATGCATACATATATATACAAATACATACGCAAATACATATGTAAAACAACTAGCATAGAACACTGATGGGCAGTTATGTCGAAGACCAATCTGATGTGACGAGCAACAACCATAAAGCAACACTGCATTATAACGGTAATATCTGAACAGTTTTCCTTGCCCACCATCACCTGTAGAAATCTACTGTGATTTCACGTGAAGTGTAGCAATGTTGATGACTTCAAATGTGCACTAAACTACTTCACCATGAAATCTGGATCTCTGCCTGGAAAGACTGGGGAAAATAATGTTTTCATGCATGGTCTGTACAGAGTGTAGGATTAGGCATCTAAGCTTACTTGAATGGAAGATGCCAAGTGCTCATCACTCTTGATATTACTGCTCTTGCCCTTTGATCTAAGTACAGATTCAGAAACCTAATTGTTGTTCTCCATCGTTATAGGATGTCCCACTTTGGGGTTGAATTGGGTTCCTGTCTCTTAGTGCTAGTTAGTGTATTTAGTGTGGTGAATGACGTTCATTAACTAAAATAAGTTTATACTTTGATTTATATTGTGTGCTTTCAGCTTCATCCCACTAGCTCATCTATATTTCTCAGTTTAGCCACCTAATGGGCTACAGAATTTAAGCATTTGTCTGTAATAGTTCCCAAATCTCCTTTTAGGTCAATGCCCTGATGTTCATTTTCCATTTAGCAGCTATACACTGTCTCTTTTTTCAGCTCAAACTCATTAGTCTACATTTATCTGCATTTTTCATCCACCAGCCAGGTGCATTTGTTATTTACATTATTATTTATTGCTTTGTTTTTCTTCATTTGCTCTTCTTCCCAAGCACAGCTGATAGAGTAGAAGGAAGTAATCCAGAAACTCACCAAATCACTATCTTTCTCTTTACTGCTTTCAAGAAAAGAAACACTGAGTTTGGTTCAGTACTTTTTATGCAGTTATTTATGACAATTTGGACAGATATTGGCAAATCACAAAATATTCATTATTACTGTATGTTCATGAATTATCAGCCATCAGTCATTGCTCACCAGAAATCTGTAGAGAATATATTGTCCTGTCTGACATTTGATGTTCTTTAATTGTTTTTTTTCATTCCTAAAACGATTGTCAACTCATCTCAGAGAACAAATCAGCATGATGTGACTGAAGCAAGTAAACAGGCATCTCAAATATCAAGAACCCTGTTTCCAGTAACTCCTTCAGTGCACTTGCTTATCTGTTGATGAATGGCTTTCTCGCATTTGCACAGCTGTATCGCTATGCATTTCCATATACTCTGTTTTTCAGATGTGTGGACAGAAATGTGTGAATACTCTCTGAATGGCTACACATGTGGACATTAATTCCTTGTACCAGATGCCTGCTAATACATCACCTCATCACTCATTTTTTACTCAGTTTGTAACTATATAATTCAACTGAGTCATATTTTACTGCTTGACAAGGTATAGAACTCTCATTATAAATCAGATAAGCCCTTCAGATACCTGCTGGAAGCACAATCTACCTTAAATAAAGCTTTTTGTGTTGGGGTTTCTATTTTTGTTTATCTTCATCACTGCATTCCACTCAGTCTTATCAAAACAACACCATAAAAATCATCAATAATTTTAAAAAGTATTTTCCTCCTGCTTTCCTTTGTATTATATGGCTGAAACTTTTTTTTTTTTTTTTTTTTTTTTTTTTTTTTTTTT
>Ga0065711_1032777_pt1 | contig 26703 bp, 12 predicted proteins | sample Hoacrofraction12_FD_59098 | JGI IMG/M metagenome (GOLD analysis project Ga0065711, IMG submission 59098) | Hoatzin crop microbial communities from Cojedes, Venezuela - Epithelial fraction 12 v2 (version 2) | ecosystem: Host-associated > Birds > Digestive system > Esophagus > Crop | place... | reverse complement strand
GCGGTGCGGTGAGGGACCGGGGAAGCGTTCTGCGCCGCGCTGACCAGAACCGGGTGATGCCTGGCGGCGCCCAGCGTGCGAGCGAGGGGGCCCCGCGGCCGGCAGCGCCGGGTCAGGTGCCGGCGCGAGGGCACACGGCTGGTTTCCCCCCCTTATTTAGGAAAAATCCAGCAAACACACGTGCACGTGCACAAAAAAAGCGCTGGCCTGAGGTGGCTGTTGTGAGAGGTTCGAAGCAGTGGGAAGCTGCCAGCCCGTGCCCCAGCTCAGCTGCCAGCTGCGGGGGCTTCACGGGCGCGGTCGGTCGTGGCCAGGTTACTTCATTTCTCCTCACGGGATTTTGTCTGTGTCCGTGCTGGGGATGGTGGATCCCAGAGGATGAGGCTGGGGGAGGAGGGAGGCGGGTCAGTTTGCTGCGGGAGTTGGAGAATGGCCCGAATGGCCCAGGCAGCAGCGAGAAGAGGAAGGCTGGGCTCAGGGAGCGGCGACGGGTGACGGCTCTGCATCTGCCAGCGCTGCCGTGGATGCGGGGTGGGTCACTGACGCTCAGGTTTTTTGCAGGCGGCTGCCGGCTCATTCAGCGCGCCTGCCTCGAGCTGCCGAAGGTCTGGCAGGAATAGGTGCGAAGTGCTCCGAAACTACGGCTGAAAGAAACGGGAGCTGTACTCTGAGCACGTGCGCACGGGGACAGACGCGTGGAAAAAAAACGCTCTTGGGTGTTTCACAGAGACACCTAAACAGAATGGATGTTTTTGACCTTAATCTTTGGCTGATCTCTCTCAGAGAGACTGTGCAAATAAATTAATGTTTACAAAATGTTCGTATGCTACGGGGGTAGCGGGCGTAAACCGCTCTGTGGTTAAATGAGTAATGCCACCGTCAGAGCGGGATCTGCTGTGTGGGGAAGCAAGCGACGCCTCAGGCAATGGGCCGGCCAAGGAACGCGAAACTCAACACTGAGTCTCTGGTCGGGATCCAGTCTGAGCGCTGAGCAGGGCAGCCGTCCCCTGGTATGCGGAGACCGTCCTCATTGCAGCTCGTGTGCGAAACCCGGGTGAATTAAGGGCAGGGCTGCAAGTTTACGGTGTGCATTCTACCGCTGCGCGAAGCGTGCCTCTGGCAGGAGGAGTGGTGGATCAGCCAGTGAGTTGGTGTGGTTACTGCCTTCGGGTTGCGTCACGTATTTCTAATGATAGAAGGAGGAAAACAGGGACTTGCTGCCCTGTGCCTGTTCCTGCGGCTCTGTGCCGTAGCTATTGTTTGGGTTGTAAAACATCGTTAAATCGCTTTGGTTTTTACACCTGAGGTCGTGGCTGCAAGCTTCTCCCTGGGGAGATCCTAAGGTTTCCCAAAGGAGACAACGGTGGGCAGCTTTCTCCCCACGGGTCTGTTTTAACTTACTTTTCCACAGCGGGAAGCAGCCACTGCTGTGGAGAGCATCCGTGTCACTTCTGTCAGGCTGCCGGCAGGTAGGCAGTTTCGCTGAGTGTCCTAGAGATGGAGGGGTCAAAGGGTCCCACTGCTCAACGACGAAACCCTTTGGGAGAGACGTCCAGTGTCCACTCTTTGCTCTCCTTCCCAACACCCAGGCGTGGGCACCGCCTGTGAGCTCTGCATAGGGACCTCCCAACTTCAAAGGTGCCTGACCCCTACGTATGGGGATGGGTTCGCAGACCAGGCCTCTAGAATTAGACGTGATCTCCCCAGAAGCTGAATTTGATGCTAATCTGTGGATGTTTGCATGGATGCTGGCATTGCTCGAGGTGCTGCTGCTGCAGAAGTGAAGCCAAAATGCTCAATTCTTTTTTTCTAGCAATCAGTTTAACTTAATTTTAAATTGCTATTCAGAAGCGCTAAGGCTGAAGGCTAATCTTTTATAGCTGAAATCGGAGATTTTCTCTTTATAATTCTTCATCTTCAAATCAGGGAACCATGGCTTCAGGTTTAAGGGACCCAGTTATTTAAATAAGGTAGTGGAAATAAGTAATGTGGACATTCTGCAGTTGCGGTGTAGGGATTAATTCAGGTCTATCTTTATGCGGATTAATAAACTTTTAACTTTTATGAATTGATATGCCAGGTGCAAAGTGATTAGGGCTTGTGCACATTTATCGAAACTGATGTGGAAGACAAGCAGACCTAACTTCTGAGGGTAGAGGAAGATGAGTATCAAAGAGCTATGAAAAAGTTGATCTTCTCATGACACGCATCAGTTATGATACCTGAGTTATAAAGGTGTCTCTTGCAAACTGCGTTTTCGAAGTAAATGCTTTCACTGTCTGAAAGATTGCAGAACAGCTGTGTCTTGTGGGGGAAAAAGAATTAGATTCTTGATTTAATTGTTGAATTACACTGTATCTCCCCATAGATTTTCTTTACTGTTATTAACTAATAGTAATGAAATAATAAGTTTATGAGCTTTGTCATTAGTGACTACTAATTTGTAACCTTAATTCTGTTGATGGAAGCTGATGGGAAGGAACTGCTTTTATTAGACTAAATTCCAGAGAGTTTTGATTATTGGCTGACATATGGGTCTCTGCATTTTCTAAACAAGACAAAATATTTCTTAAACAAAACCTCCCTATTTTAATCTTGACAGGAGAAATAACGGCTTTTGAAATGTGCAGTTACTGGCATTCTAGATGAAGAATAAAACCCTGTGAGAACTTGTCAAATAATAATCACAAACATCTTCTAAAATGACTTCAGGGTCAGCTTTCAAATAAATTATTTGCAGGTGCATTTTGGCATCATTCAAACAGGTCAAATAAATTATTCATCTCTCTTTTTTTTGCCATTAGGCTAAATAATTTATTCATATCTCCAATATCTAGTGGCTAGCCTTGGTACCTGTGCAACTTTCTCATTCCTGAGTGTGAGCTGAGCGGGAGTGGTAAATTAGGCAGGTAGATAATACTTTAACTAACCTTAACTTCAGCTGAATACGCTCATCTTTAGTTGGGCTAAAACACAACTGCAATCGCACAGCTTCATTTAGATGAGAGCCAGGGTTGGCTCTCAACAAACATTTCATGTTTTTACTCATTTAAATATTTCTGTCTATGACTATTGCTTTGAAATCCAGTAAGTGTCTGAATAACTAAAACTCTGCCTGAAGAGTTCAAGACAAACCACCTAAGTGGACTGGGCATCTCCTTTGCCCTGGCACCTGCCTGTGGTTAGCAGGCTCGGGGAGTTAAATCAGCAGAGCATGACTCCCTTGGCGAAGGAAAAAAAAAAGAGAAAGTTGTTTCCTGCTGGCTGAGCTGTCAGACCCTGGGGTGGGACGAGCAGTGCGGGGCGCATGGGGCTGGAAGGATGGCAGCAGCACTGGCTCTGGTCGGTTGAAGTTGCTGGGGAACCGTATCTCAGCTGCGTGTCACGTGCACAACCGACTAAACCCTTCACGTGGTTCCCATTTCCTTCCAGAGCTGGCGTCAGCCTTGCCATCTCCTCCATCCTGTGCCTGATCTCGTCACCCCTCTGCTCCTCACCTGCCCCGCTGATGCGCACATCTGGAGCAGAGCAGCTGGTTCCCAGCTGTACCCTCCCCACCTTTTCCCCACCCCAATCCATGTCACCAGTTTTGGTTTCACTTATTTTGCACTCCCCTGGTGAGAGATAAAGGTTAAATGTTTTGCGTAATTATCAGAATGAAAAAGATCACAGAGAGAGAGAAAAGTGCACGGGGAAAGCAAAGAGCAGCTGGTATTTTCTTAGGGCTTTTTACACCCATGAAGGGGCTTACACACCAGTTTGAAAACTGCTGGTCTGTGTTGCACATTTTGTTTATAATGAATATTTTAGGTAAAGGGGATATTTTTCTAATGAAGTGCCTTGCTCTTGAAAGAGTTCAGCATAAGTGGGCTGTGGGACTTCTGTCAGCCTTGCAGCAAGAGTTTACAAAGAATTTTTTTTAAGACATGAACAGAAGGAAGCAGATGAAGACACGTGCCAGTTTTTCGTAAAATAATTTCCAATTTGCCACCAACTTCTCTCGAAGCAGAGGAGAAGTTTGGGGGAGATTAGTTCGATTTGGTAGAGCTTTAGGGCAGAGGTAACAGGGTTTTACAGATGATGTCCATCCTGCACGGCACGGGAATTACAGGTGCATAGCATTTATTTGCTGGATAGCTTTACCCTTTAGTAAGCCCACCCATCTGAAGTGAGTACAAATAAAGTGTTTTTAGGTGTAGTACTGTTAGCTTATCAATATCAGGTTTTAGACTGAAACCATGTGAAGTGGCTGTGGCTGCAGGCAGTGGCAGAGGACTTGCAAGGCAGCGTGGTGGGCAGCGCTGCAGGAGGGACTAGAACCTGGGTGGGGGTTAATTGCATTCAGCTTCCAACAGGCTGTGATAAACCTTGTCCCTTGTGCTTTCAGAGACTGCACAGTGGAGTCCTCAGAGATCTTGAGCGTCAAAATCAGAAAAAGGAGAATATTCGCCTGCTAGAAGAGCAGATTGCTTTGACAAAGCAGTTTGTGGAAGAAAGAGACAAGGTGCTAATGGAAAAAGGGTCCCAGCAGTCCTAGGCATGGACCTGAGTCATCAGAGGTTTGATTAAAAACAAACGTCTTGAGATCATTGGTATCTAACTACTTGCAAATGTTCTAGCTACCAGAGGTAACCTGTGAAAGACTGTTTCCTTTGTATAGGTTATAATCCAGTGGGAAAAGCTATAGGGCGGACACAAAACATTTCCTGTGTTGTCAGTACTTTGACTGTGGAGACTTGGCCAGCACATCTAGTGTGGATGGACTTGTCAATGTGGGGAGAAACAGCTCCTTGTTACGCAAACACCATCTAGGATGGCTAATAACGTTCACATGAGTGGGCTGCTGAGCCGCCACGATGACGAAGCCACCAGGACCTCCACCTCAGAGGGCCTGGAGGAGGGTGAGGTGGAAGGGGAGACCCTCCTGATTGTCGAGTCTGAGGACCAGGCTTCGGTGGATTTATCGCATGACCAGAGTGGGGACTCTCTGAACAGCGACGAAGGTGACGCGTCCTGGATGGAGGAGATGTCCTATTACTGCGAGAAGTGCCAGAAGTGGATTCCAGCAAGTAAGCCTACCGGTTGCATGGTGTCTCACTTGTATTGCTGAGGTTGTCGCTGGCAAGGTGGTTACTCTGCGCTGCATACCTGTTTCACAGGACAGCCCTTGTTTACATGTATCCCGTCCTATGCTGGAGGAGGAAAGGCTGTCTTGGCATTCTGTGGAGCCCCACGGCCTCATGCCAGCGGTGTGCGTTAGGCACTCCCATCCGTGAACTGTATGGGTGTCCGAAGCTGGCATTCCCTGTAAAGAAATGGGACTGTCTTCTTTAATGAGTGAAGAACACGGGTTTGACTTCAGAAACATGTGCACCCTCCCCAGTCTTGCTGTGGGTGTGTTTAGGGGACTTTGGCCAAGAGACTTGGCCTCTCTGCTCACTCAGATAAAGATAATGACCCTTGCTGTAAAACTTTTCCTCTGGAAGAAAGGGGCTTTGGGATAGTATTGCTTTTTTTTTTTTTTTTCCCCCTGGTCAGTTTGTCACATCTGTGGAGCATATGGCAAAATTTCAACCTTAAAGGTTTCCTAATAATATGAATTTAATTTAACTTTCACAGAAGTGTCTCCAGCCTGTGGCAGCTAGCTTTGGGAGGAGTTTGGAGCAAGCTGCAGAACTTGATCTCTCTGCTACTGCTGCTTGACATATTAGCAATGTAACAGACTAGATTTTACTTTCTAAATTCTGGATTGTCGGATCTATTATTAGATCCAAAAGTTAGATATTGCTTAGCACTGGGGGGAGTTTTGTTTGTTTTTAGTTTGGGGTTTTGGGGTTTTGTTTATTTGTTTGTTTGTGGCTACAAATGGTGAACTTCAGGTGGTACCTGCCTTGCAGACATGTCAGAGCTGCTCTTTTTGCCACCCTAGAATTTGCCACAAGTTACAGTGTAGAAATCTCCCCTCAAGGCATGTTAGTGAGTATTTTGATGTTAATGTAATGGAGCCAGCATTGTACTATTAAGGTAGTATGCAGTTAAAGGGACATATTAACTTGAAATGTATTCATTATAAAAAAAAAAAATTGGAGCAAAATTCAAGCTAGCATGAGATATCTCATGTTAGAGCACTTGATTTAACACTCAATTTGTTTTATTTTACAAAGATGTTCCTCTCCCGTTGCTGTGGAACAAATCCAAAGAGCAGAAAAAGCCAATCACAGAGCAACGGTAACCAGACACAAATGTACAAAGTAAACGAGCTGGAAAAGGGAAATACTGGTCTCTCTGCTAATTGTTCAGTTATAGGGATATCAGTTGTCACTTGTGAAAGTCACCAACAAGCTCAGAGAAATGATCACTTTTTACATTGAATTGCCATCCAGAAATTCTGTTAATGTACTGAATTGGGGGGTGGGAGTGGGGGGTGGTGTTCCCCACCAGACATAGGTGCAACTTTAATAGTTGGATTCTGCAACTCACTGCGGAAGCAGAGCATCCGTATATTGCAAATGCTTGAGCTGGTGTGCTTATGCGGTAAAAGAGATGCCATGCATTTAGAGAAAGGCCTTATGTGTGTGTGAGTTTTCAGAAATGGTGTAGTCTTAACTGTTTCCCTGTCTTGTGGTTTTATTTTTCAATTTTTAATATTGTGTAAATTAAATCCTGGTGAGTTTAGAAGTCCTGATTTATATGGTGGGTTTTTTCTCCGCTGCAGAAAAATTGAATTAGAGCCTGTAACTTTGGATGCATGGGGTTTCACAGGTAGCTCTGTCCTACCAGATACTTCTGTTCAGACAAACTTTTGTGCAGGGTTAGCTTTACACAGCAAAGCATATAGTGAAGTGCTTTGCTGACTGGGACGTAATTCATCAACTGCAGTCAAGAAAAAGTGTTTCCTGATAATGCTGGGCCGTTCTTTTGGCTCTCAGTCTTAAGGAAGGACGATCTTCCCCTGATGGGAGAAATGCAATACCTTAAAGCTTCGCACCATGTCTGCTGCAGTGCATCCTGGAGGCTGCTGCAAACGGACTGACAACCTCACTTTAGTGACTGTTTGTGGGCAGGGAAAGAGAGAGCTGTAAAGACACGTAGCAGCGGGTGGAAAGATTACATGGAAGACAAAGCTTGTAGATTCTGATAGCCTTTGCAGTAGCGTACCTTGGTTTTTACAGGTCAGCTTTTTTAAGTAGGGAGGGAAAACATTTATTTATTGAAGCATAAAGGTTATCCTGGGGAAGCAAGACGGAACGAGGAGTGCAGCGGAAACAAGGAAATCCTTGGCTTTGTACCTGTGTTCAGATGTGAAGTGGAACACCCCTTGCTTCTGCCTGTGCTTTTGAGTTGGTCACTGCTGGCTGCTGCAAGTGTGAAATGAATCTGCGCCTTCCACCGCAGAGAGTTCTGACGCTTTCTGGGAACTGGCTGGGTCTCTGGGAAAAGGCAAAAAGTACTCTTCTGGCTGGTGTTGTAGGGAATCCAAATCTCCTTTGCAGCACTTTTTCCCTATAAAAGGGCCAGGAAATTGATTTTTGCCTATTCATTTTAGGTCAACTGAGAGAACAGCTCAGCTACCTCAAAGGAGATAACTTTTTCAGATTTACTTGCTCTGATTGCTCAGAAGATGGCAAGGAGCAATTTGAACGGCTGAGATTAACATGGCAACAAGTAAGTGCTAGCGGAGCAACCACAGGACTTTCTAAGATTGTTGTTTGTTGTGTATGTGCTACCTAGAAAAGGAGGATCAGGTATAGGTAACAAAGAAACATATGCATGAACTTAAGAAATTAATAAGCTAAGGATTGCCTGCATATTAGAACTTGGGCATTTGGCGGGTAAATTGGAAGATAATCATACAAACCACATTCTTTTTTTTTTTCTTTCTGTTTTTCCTTATGTTTCTTGTGAATTTGTGGCTTCAGGCAGGTTTGGAAAAGCAAAATGAATGCAATTTGGCTGCTAGGCATGAACAGTTTTTTGTGTATATGAGCAAATGTAAAACTAGTGAGGTGGCAACATACAAACAGAGAGCTTGCCAGCTCCCTGAATGCAGTGCTCCAACCTGGCCACTTACTCACTAGCAGTAGTCCTTGCTATTGCAGTCGCTTGCACACCTGAGCAACCAAAATAATTTGCATCATACGGCAACCACCATATGGACAGACTGATGCACATCATCTTGCTCTAAGCAGGGCGCCGGAGGGGCAGGCAGGCAGTGCTGGCTGCCTCTGCATAAAATGAATTTGATCAAGCAGTAGCTGCTGCTCAGCATGAAAGTGTTCTCCGCATGCTGAGCGTCGGGCAGTAGGTGTGAGACATCTGTTTGCATCCTTTGGGACAGCAGCGGTGTGCTGTCTCATAACAGATCATTTAAAACATCAGTTGTAACTCCTGCAGTGCTTCCTCGTGGTGCCCAGCACAGGGCTGTGCAGGGGAAAAGGCTGGCGTAGCACTCGGTGCTAGCAGACTAGCAGAGTTTCAGCAAGTTACAAATCTGGAGAGCAAAGGCTGCTAGCATTGCACCCAGGTCTCTTCAGAGAGGCAAAGGGAAAGACAAAATCAAAGCGGGTGAGGGAGAAGGTTGACTGGTGGAGATACTATCTCCCTAGGCTTCCAGCAGCCAGAGCTGCTGCTGCTTCTGGGTAGGCTGGGTTGAGGGAAGTGGTCAAACTTGCCTGAAGTAGGAAAAATGGGGACAGCGATTTCTGGATTTTTTTTTCAGAGTGTGTGGCTTCAACAAATCCTTACCTTTAGCCAGCTGAAAAGAGGATTGTTTCTGAAGTCCTGAGACGCTGTCCCACCTGACATAAAAACCACAAAATCCTAGATAAATAGTTATCAAACTAAGAGGGGTTGTGAGGCAGAAACAGGGTACAGAGGGCATAAAGGCTGTCTGTATTTCCTCATTTTGGCATCTTCAGCAATGCATTCCAGAAGGTTACAGCCCACTGCGAGGAGACCCACCTCCCTATTAGAAATACATTTCAAACTTCTGTGGCAGTGAAGAATAAGTCTGTACTGGAAGCGATATCCAGCCCAAAGCTGTGTGATTGTTGAAGGATGGTTCCAGCCCAGCTGTACAACTTTAGTTGTATTCAAATGAATTGGGTAAATGTGAGTAACTGTTGGTCACCTAATATTTACTTCCAAAGAGGTGTGATATTTTTCAAACCTGCCCTTTAGTTTAGGCATGTAGTAGGTCAGACTGAATTTGGCTGTGAAGCGTGTGAATGAGCTGTGAAAGGATTGTCTTTAATGAAGATCACCTGGAGACAAACTTAACTCTTGCATACCCAGAACAATTAGTAGATAATTAGTTAGATATTAATTAGATAGATATGTAATTTTACAGAGAGTTTACAGTCTGCTCAGTTTGAAATGTAACAGTAAGTGTCTAGAAAGACCATTGTCACTATGTTTCTGATGGATTAGATAGTGGGATTACTTGTGGTCATTTTTTTGTAAAAACTATTTCCGTACCTCCACAATACAATCAGATCCTTGTCGTGATATAATTCATTTATACAACCACTGTAAAAGCTTGTATCTCAGCATAAACCTGCATAACTAATCAGCTTGTTATTCCCCTGGGACAGAAAAATCTCTAGGAGAATGTACATCTAACAATAGAAAGACGAGAACAGGCAGCATGACAGCAGGAAGAAGATGGATTGCAGAAGTTGCTTATGAGACGTTGCAAAAATCAGATATTTATGAGGGACCAAAGATACTTGTGTGTGTGGCGGCTGTGGGGGGCAGTTCAGCAGCTGAAACAGAAAAGATTAACTTGTATCCAATGTTTTCTGTTCCAGGTTGTCATGCTGGCAATGTACAATTTGTCTCTGGAAGGAACAGGCCGTCAGGGGTACTTCAGATGGAAAGAAGATATTTGTGCTTTTATTGAGAAACACTGGACTTTCTTATTAGGGAACAGGTAAAGACATGATGCTTCCCTGAAGGTCTGATTGGTGAGCCAAAGGAATTAAAACCTGTTATACAGATGGACAAGAATCCTGGTTAATTTGGTGATGTCTCTGTTGAGCCTCACTAGAGAGAAAATTGGAGGATTTAATATCGAGAACCTGAATGTAGGCATGATTGATGAGGGGTTCTCTTGAAAAAGATTAAGCATGTGTTAGCGGGGAAGAACAAGCCCAAGAATGTCACACAGAAGCAATGTAAATGCATATATTTTGGGTTACTTCTTATCCTGCCGTAGGTAGTGTATGAACCTGCAAAGCCTCTGAGTATTTCTAAATGGACATAACAGACAGGCTAATCCTGCTGTCACTGGACTTTAAAGAAAAAAAAGAAAAAGCAGTTCAGCAAAGTACCATGTTACTTGGCTACAAAGTGTGTATGGACCCAGTTCTCCAAAAAGGAAAATTGTGCTTTGTCTGTTAGCTTGTTTTGCATCTTAATAAAATAGCTTTTACATAGAAGGCATTACAAACCACTGAAATGTTTTTCAGTATGTGTAAAGAAAGAAGCTGTCAGGGTAAGAAACCTTCTCGTAAAGGGCAGCCTTTGCGGCGTGAGGAGTTGTGTGCCATATAGGCAAACAGCGCATTTTTTCTGAGCATGCTGAAGCTGTCAAACCCAAGTCTCACTGTTAATGCATGTGCTGCAGAGGCAGGGAAGGAACTGAGCAAGCCTCTGAAGTTGTAATTTGATTGACTTCACAGCTTCTTTTCTTCCCCAGGGATTTCTCTGGTGTAAGATCTGGCCTTTCTCCCTAACCAGATTTGCTCTTTGGCTTTGCTTTTGTTGCTTGTCTGTGCCTCCTTGCTCTGTTCTCAGAAGCATTAGTGTTGGTCCCCTCTGGAAACCACGGGGACCGTGACATGAAGGCAGCTGATGGCCCAGTGTCCCTTGCTCAGGCAACCATCGCCTCCCAGGCTTTGCTGCTGCCTTTTGAGACCTGCCCTGGGAACAGGGCACTCCTTGTTCTGACTAAATTCAGATGAAGTGATTATTGGCCTCAAACGTAGTCTCCCCACTTGCCTGGACAAGCCACTGATGGAGCAGGGACAGCTGAACCGTATGTGTAGCGGTTCAAGGCGTGCCATGCTTTAGTGCCTTGGCATTTTGAAGCATGGCTGATCCAGACTTACTGTAACGCTCCAGACTCTGATCTGGGGCACTGGAGTTTAATCCCCCACATTTGCAGGTCAGTACCCCAAGATGTGTAATTGGCAACACTCAGACAGCAGCGAATACCTGCTTGGCCAAGCCTGGCCCAGGTACTGAATTTTTTACCAGTGGAGGTGTGCAAAGGCAAGGAGGAACCTCCAGATCCTGTGCAAGTAAGGGTTTAGACTCTACACCGTGAAGCTGATTCTCCAGTAGCCAAGGGAGTACCTCAGTTATTCGCCACAGGGGCAATTTTTTAATATTTCTTCTCACTTCTTCCCTAAATGATGTTTCAGTTAGCCCTGTGACCAGGTCTTAGAGGAACAAAAAGTGCCCAAATGCCCAGCAGAGTACGCTGCCCTGCAGAGTGAAAGGCATAAGTGCAGCTCCCTGCCTCGAAGTGGCCAAAAAGGTACTTCAGAAATAATTATGTGAGTGCGGCTGACGGGTGTGTTAACAAGTAGGAATCCTCTTCCCCATGCTGCAGGAGAGGTTTTATGGCAGAAAACCCCAAGCAGAGATAGGGCTCCAGTACAGATCACATGCGTATGTCTGTGGGACACGCATACGTACTCTGGTACCTTGCCGCTTCCTGCAGCTCCGTTGTCCTCGGTGATTTATTTCCCCGACCTCTAAGTCCGCTTCCCTGCAGCACCTGACAGGGCTGCAGCTATGGGGGGCAGAGTGGTCAGATCCCAACACCCTGCGTGAATTCAGGCTTAGGGATCCTGTCCTACAGCTCTGGGAGCATGCTTTGCTAAATGAAATCTCAAAGTAGCCAAAGCAGGCATTTGAAATAAGTTTGTCTTTCCTTCTGTGTGGAGTGACACCTTTATCACTACCTTTCCCTTGCCTCTCCCATCCTATACACCCACAGTCCTGTTTGCCATCTTCAGTAGTGGAATATGGCTCTGCAACGTCAGGTCAACACAGCTATCACTAGGATCCTGTTCCTGTTCTCATATCATCAAATTGTTAACGAGGTAGCAGCGGCGGCATTTGAAAGCTGGGGGTTCCAGTGCCGGGTAGACCTCTCCTCTGCAGGCTTGGCACGTGGCGGCTCGTTGGCAAAAGAAAATTGCATTTTGCTACGCTGCATTTGCATGGCATTTATGGAGCATATGTACTCGGCGCTTTGTGCTGCAGAGCCCACCAGTACATGGTAGCTTGCCTTTCAGAGTGGTTCTGTTTGAGAAGAAACTAATTAATCTTTAGCCTTTTTGAGGACGGGGGCGTAGGGAATATGTCATCCCCCTGCATCAGTGCCAGTGGGAGAAGCGCTCTGCCCTCTCCATCTTGGCGGCGGGAGGAGGCTGCAGGATGAAAGCACGGCTGGTGAGTGGGGACCTGACATTTGTTTTCCCCTCTCCCACTGTAGGAAAAAGACCTCGACATGGTGGAGCACAGTCGCTGGCTGTCTCTCTGTGGGGAGCCCCTTGTTTTTCCGCTCAGGGGCACAGGAATTCGGAGAACCGGGGTGGTGGAAACTGGTTCATAATAAACCCCCGACAATGAAACCTGAAGGAGAGAAGTTGTCTGCATCTGCACTAAAGGCAAAAGGTAACTCTTTCCCCAGTGGTGTGTAGGTTCTTAGCTGGGGCCAGCGCTGACAAAGCTGGAATACATGAGAAAAGTTTGCTTGAAACAACATGTTTGTATGTGTGGACAGTTACAGGACAGGCTTTTTTTTTTCCCTTAGTTTAGCTCTGCTGTAATGCTTGCTTTAAGAGCATTTATGTTGCATATGCTGTAGTATGAGAAGCCTATTATACTTTACTGCCTTTTTGCATTGTGCTAACTGATGAAAAGGCTTTTGAGGTTTGTTCAGGGCTTTTGTAGCTGAAATCTACAATTTGTCTGCTCCTCTTTACCTGGGGAGGGTTTTTTATGCTTTGTCCAAACTAGATCCAAGTTCCCTTCTGTGCAGAGGAGCAAAACTGGGGCTTAAATGAGGCTTTAGTGGTGCATTGGCTACGTGTCCCAGAGTGTGAATTTCTTGTATATTATGAAAATACATCTTCTAAGATTTGTAGTCAGTGTGTTTCTTCTGACTGTATAGTACGTATCCAGTGACTGCAGAGCTCAGTGTCTGTTCAAATAAGCAGACTGCTTACTTTAGCAGCTTCAAAGCCACCTCTGGATCCCATCATTACTGTGGAAGGCCTCAGGAAGCGGGTGAGCCGCAATCCAGTCGAATCGGCCATGGAGCTGAAGGAGAAGAGATCTCGCACTCAGGAAGCCAAGGATATTCGGAGAGCCCAGAAGGAGGCAGCTGGCTTCTTGGACCGGAGTAGTTCCTCCACTCCCGTTAAATTCACCAGTCGAGGCCGTCGTCCTGATATTGTCCTTGAGAAAGGAGAAGTCATCGACTTCTCCTCCTTGAGCTCTTCAGATCGCACTCCTCTGACAAGCCCTTCTCCTTCCCCATCTCTGGACTTCTCCGCTCCTGGCACGCCAGCCTCACATTCAGCTACGCCCAGCCTTCTCTCAGAAGCAGATCTCATCCCAGATGTCATGCCACCACAGGCTCTGTTTCATGGTAAGAGACACCGTGTATTTTCATTAATAATAAGCCATACATAGTTGTCAAGGAAGATTTTAAAAAAAAAACAAACAAAACACAAAAACTTCCAGTTTCAAGATAAGATGGAAAGTAACTGGTAAAATTTTGTTTGTCTTAGTTGCGTGTAAAGCTTGATTAGTTTTCCATAGTCATATTGCCAACTTCTAAGGGCAGAAGGAACCACCATTGTTGTCTTTTGAGGGATCCTGAATAAACAGTGGTTAGATTTCGCCTAGCAACTGCTGCACCAGTTAGCATAAGCATTTCACTGCGATACAGATTACGCTGTTAGATAGCAACTCTAATTTTGGCTCAACTGTTTCTTAAATGGGAGAAATTTAATTCTCATGGTAATGTTCCAGTAATTCTCTGAGTTCAAACATCCCAATTAACAAATGTTACATTTCAGTCAGGTTGCAAAGCAGTGATGCAGGCTGAATGATTTTAGTTCCTTAAGGAGTCAGACCTCAGTCTAACTGGGGAAGTTGAGCGTAAAGCACTTCTTGTTGGAAGGAAGGATAATCAAGTTCTGTAGAGGGACAAATCCTGTGCTTCTGTGACTCCTAACTGTTCCCTCAGATTAAAGAGAACTTCTCCAATGTATGCTAGCTGAAGATATAGCTCACCAGCTAGACCATTTGATTCCCAGTCTTCAGGAATTTTCAACCATTTAACACTTGTCAAAGAGCAGGAGCTTGCAGCTCAGGTGTGCCATGTTTTTGGATGCCAAACTGCAAGATGCCTTAAGAGCAGGACTGATCCTGTGTCCTGAAATTGGAATCCTTGCGGCATCTCCTGGGCAAAATCACGAGGTCCAGAAGTGTATAGAAAATTGAATGTGTTGGGTAAACCCACGTTATTTCTCCTTAGCAGAAAAGTCCTGTGATGACCCTTTTTGAAATGGGGCTTTGATGTTTACACTTTTTTTGCTGGATTGTTTTGATCTGTTGAACAGATGATGAGGAGATGGAAGGAGATGGAGTCATAGACCCAGGAATAGAGTACGTGCCCCCTCCCAGTGGGACAGCTGGTCCTGGCACTGTGATAGCAAGTAGAAAAAAAGTGAAGACGGCTGAGCAGATCAAGCAAGAGGTGGAGAGTGAAGAAGAAAAAACAGAAAGGATGGAAGGTGACAGTGAAGATCCTGAAGAGTCAAACATGTCGCTGCAGGTGAGGGGGCGAGACAAGAGAAAGCCCCAGCTGGAGAAGGATGCTAAACCCAGAGCTCCCAAGCACACCTCTGTTAGCATCTATGAGGAGAAGCTGCTGCTGAAGAGACTGGAAGCCTGTCCCAATGCCATGAGCATGACCCCAGAGGCCCGTAGACTGAGGCGCAAACTCTTAGTCAGGCAGGCCAAGAGGGAAAGAGGACTGCCGCTCTTTGATTTGGACCAAGTTGTGAATGCTGCACTGCTCTTGGTTGATGGGATTTACGGAGCCAAAGAAGGAGGTGTTTCCAGGTCCCCAGTAGGGCAAGCAACATACAGAACTACTAGCCAGGACTTCAGGATCTTGGACAGATACCAGGTGAGTGTTTCCAAATCTAAGTGAGCTTTTGGCACTGGTCATTTTAGAGCTTTTTCTGCAGACAGTGGTGTCATCTTGAGGTTCTCCGACTCCCATAGTGAAAAGGATTATGTGAACAAGACTCATTTTGACATGGGGCTGTGTCCCCACTAGTGCTCTCACAAGCCCCTTTCTTCCTGGGACATGCTCGTACAGTGTAGCTGTCTGTCAGTGTCAGCACCACAAAGGTCTACGTATTTATACTCCAGCCCTGCCCAAACACTGGTGCTGGAGGCCTGGAAGTGCCTGAATAGGCGGTTGCTCTTTCATGCTATGGAGGAGGGAGATCGCTTGCAGCACTTTTCTGTGTGGTATGTGCAGCTCATAGGTCTGGGCACTAAATCTGAGAGTGCACAGCAGCGTCCTTTGAGGTGAGACTGTCACGCTGTGGGTCCAGTCCATCCTGCCAGATGGAAAGGCCTTTATTCTCCCTCTGTGGATATGACTCCCCTGTGTTAAGTCATTGACTAATTTCGTGAAATGTTCTGCATTTTTTGTACACATAGACAATGCTGCCTGCCATGAAGGGATATCGACAGCAGACAACGAAGTTTCTGTATCGACTGGTAGGCTCAGAAGACCTGCTGACAGACCACAGTATTGTCAGTCCTTACACATCCCGTGTCCTGAAACCTTACATCAGGTACAGGTGGTCAGAGGTTGAATTTGCTCTTGGCTTGTGAACTGACAGCCCACGGAGAGGACACCTTTCTTGGGCAGTGCTCCTCACTCATCCTTGAAGTACAACCCAGTATACTATGGTAACTCTGGAAGGATGGTGTTTTATTTAGCTGAGTAGTTAAACTGGCTCTGCATTGGGAAGGGAAATCTCCAAGAAAGGGCAGGGCAGAGAGGGAGTCACTGTAGTCATTCAGTGCAAGTTGCTCCTGCTCTTGGATCAGAACCGTGAGTTCCTTGCTTCTGCTATAAGGAGAGGTTGGCTTGGTGTGCTCCGGATCCGGGAAGTGTCCTGGCCTCTGGCACAAGGATGTTTTTGCTGAGCTGGGTGCTGTTTTCCCACATGAATGGAAGACTCTGTTCTTTTGTACCGAGTTGAGCATGTCAGAAAATATTTCATGGGCAGTACCCATTCAGCTGCAGTGGAAGTTATTGTTGCTCACTCGCCTTTTGTGTTTGCTTTTTGTGTTACTGGCAGGCGCGATTATGAGACAAAGCCCCCAAAACTCAGGCTGCTGGCAGAAATCCGGGCGTATCCACACAGGAATGATCTCAACTGGAAGGCTGAGCCAGAAGCACCCGTTGATTACTGCTATGTTCGCCCTAATCACATCCCCACTATAAACTCCATGTGCCACGAATTCTTCTGGCCTGGTAAGATTCCTTCAGCACTTGGTTTTCTAAGAAGGCAGTGGTTTTGTTCAGAGAAAAGTATTCTTGGGCCAAATTTTTCTTCAGTTGATGTCTGGCTTGGTTCTTAGAAAACCATCATCTGATGCCACAGGAATGGAGCTGAGATGGAGACATGGGTTTGGTGTCTTTGTCTTTTGAGATCATTTAAAACTGGGCAATTAGACACTAATTAGTACAGCACTTAAACAGGTTGTTTTGGGTCACACCATTGATGCCAATAGGAGTAGTCAGTTACTAAAATTAAGCATCCAGTGAAACATTGTGCAGAATCAGGGGCTGAAGTAAACAGTTTTATACCAGAGATCTACTGCTCATTAGCTTTGTGAGAAAGTTTCTTCCTAGCAGCCATAAGCTGGATATGTTGGAGTTAAATTTGGGAACTGTGCTTAGAACTGCAAGCTTCACTCTGATGTCCTTTATTCCTTCAAGCCTCAGTATTTTCAAGGTATGGGAAAGCTCGGGTATCGAATTTTATGTGTCATTTCTTGAACTGTAGGTTCTTTGGGGACAGCAACTGCCCTTTCTGGGGGCAGTTATGAGGCTGTCGTTCTTCTGAAATAATAATAGTGATGTTCATCTACTGCATGGATCAGCTTCTGATCAGCAAACAACGCGGCAGAGTAGTTTAGAAAAGCCCAGTGCAAACAGTACACACCTTTATTCCGAGTAACTGTTTGCTTTACGTTTTGATTTGCAGGTAGTGATGCAACAGGGTTTGTAGTTGCACAGTGCTCATACACTGCAGGCAGGATCGGAGCTCTTTCTGCCACTCATTGTCCAAATTGTACAATTCGGGGCGGGGGGAGAAAGGGTGTACCTTCCCTTTCACAAGCTGTTGTGGAGCTCCTGAGAGACACTTGCAATCCCAACAGAGGCTGGACCCCTTTGTCACAGTCTCTCCTCTTCCGATAAGGCATGTGAAGTTCTGGCCAAGTTGGTGGTTGCACCTTCATTAAGTTCTTCAGGACTCACCCTGTTCGATTTAATGTAAGGAGCATGGGTGTGTTCCACCCGACTGCGAACAGTTCATCATTAAATCAGAAAGCTGACACTCCCATCGGTTTCCAAACAGGAAACAAACCTTTTCCATGGTGTAAATTTTCCGAGGCTGGGATTGTATGATTTTTTTGCACCTTGGTTCTGTTTTAACAGGAGAGGTAAGGGAGGATGTGATACTTAGGAAATAAAGCACACTGTCTTTGTGGACACGAAGGGTTTAGCTTCACAGTGGGCCGGTAGGACTGAGGAGGATATGCAGCTGGGAGGGCGTCATTAAGCTAGCACTGATGTTCAGAGAAATAGCTGTAATTTCGCCTAAGTTTAGGCATCCGAAGCATGTGTGCTTGGGGGAGGCTATCGTCAGTAAATGACATCTTTGGAGCACGCAGTTGCCTGCTGATAGTGATGCTCTCATTGGCTGAATACTGAAGTTTTAGGCACTTCACCAGGTGGAGTGAGCCCAGGCCTTAGCTCTTCCACCTCTCCAAATCCTTTCCCTGTCAGAGCTCCTCTTGTTTCTCATGAGGCAGAAACAAGTTCACAGGTAGTTACCGTAGATGAGCTGGTGTGAAGCAAGATTCCCTCTTCTTGTCTCTCACGGGTATCTTGTGCCGTCATGCCCTAACAGGAAACATCTCCCCAGCAGACGAGTGGTAAACCGTACTGAGCTAAGCATCTTCCTACAGGAATAACTGCGCGCTGAGGGGACGGCACCACTTCATCGACACCGCTGTGCTCAGGGCCATGTAGCATTCCTGTACAGACATGCCGTAAGGCACTTCACAGTCAACTGCAGCCTTGAGATAATTAACGCAGCTCCCTATTGCCAATCGATTCCTCCCACATCTTACTCCACCCAGCTTACTCTCGAGCAATAAAGTAATTCAGCCGCTTATTTGTGCCTGCTGCCTTATGAAGTCTTGCATCTCATCAAGAGTGATAAACGTTACTGGAAAACAAACGTACTCTGCTATTTTGTTATCCCACGTTCCAAATATATCTGCGACTGCCAATTTGAGGCTGAAACTAACGTTTATGGCACAGCTCCGCTATGTCTTGCACCTCATTTAGGGCCTGTCCACACAGATTGCCGAGCAGTCCTCTGTGCCTTGAACTGCGCTGCTTGGCCCTAACATGCTGTGTGGATGTTCTTATGCTCCGGCAGCAACCTGATTAGGCAAGGTAAAAAACTCCACTCAGAAGTCACCGGCCTCAGGCGTTTCTGTGCGGCCTCTGACTCACAGAAGCACCGCTGCCTGAGAGGCTGCTTCATGCCCCAGTTAAGGAATTTGCATGCTAAAAGCAAATGTGTTGATAGCATTGAAAGCTGTGGTCATGCTCACGGTGCAGCTCCACAAACAGCTGAGTATGCACCAGAGGAAGCAGCAGGAGCTCGAGGACAGGTGGAGAAAAGAGATGGGAACCTTAGGCAGGTAATTCCACCAAAGCTGAAGGCCAGTTTCACCTCTGCTGTATCTGGAGAGAGTCTGCAGGAAGAACAGGATGGTTCACCCAGCGCTTTGGGCTGATAAACTGCCCCCCTTTCCCCTTTTGCTTCTCTGCAGGCAGGTCCTTGGCATTTGCTGACTGGAATGGGAATGGTCTACGCCAGCCTGGTGCTGGCCCAGCCCAGGTGGAATGAAGAAGCAAACCCTTACCCATTAATGTTTCTGCAGCCCTTAGGAGCCCCGGGCAAGGGGCACAGATTTACTAAGACCCAATCCAGGAAACATTTGCACATGCAAGTGTCTTTATCCACATGCATATTTAGAACCGGGTCCTTAGCAGAGTCTGCTCACATGGCTCAGAATAGAAACCAAGGAAAGATTAGTTGTGTGCTGAGATCGTGTGATTATTTTTAATATTTATTTTTTTAAAAAACTCCTGCTTTAGAGAACATGCTTTTAGAGTTTTGGTTTCATCATTGAGTCATTTGGGAGGAAATCAGCGTTGTTAATTTCTCCATGCAAGAATCCTCACTCGTAAGCATGTCTCATTTTCTCAGCATGTTTGGTTAAAGAATCTCTTGATCTCAGAGCTTTGAAAAAAAGGTAAAAGGAAGGGATAAAATGAGTGTTTCTAAAAGCCCTTAAAACGCTGAAATTCCATGCAAGTGTGACGCAGTATAGTCTGCTTTTCTTTTGGTTCACAGTGCTTTCAACTGCCTTTTCTCTTTTTGTCCGTAGGAATTGATTTGTCAGAATGCCTGCAGTATCCAGACTTCAGCGTTGTCGTCCTTTACAAGAAAGTTATTATTGCCTTTGGCTTTATGGTGCCAGACGTGAAATACAATGAAGCTTACATCTCTTTTCTGTTAGTTCACCCTGAGTGGAGAAGAGCTGGGATTGCAACCTTCATGATTTACCATCTTATCCAGGTAATGAAAAAAATCCCATGTCTCTGCTAAAGTAGTAGCTCTCCCTTCTTGTGTACACACATGCAAATACTAGAAAGTAAGAAGTGTTGTGTTCCTCCTTTCTGTCGCTTTCGCCTCACTCTTTCTTTGCTTACACATCTGCACAGATTGTCAGCAGCCCATGAGCATTTATGGGGGGAAATCAAAAGCAGAAGCTAAAATGTATTTAGAAGAATAACCATGCTGGTTAGGTCCTCAGAATTAGTGAGATGCTGTAGACCCAGACTGTCTCGGGATTAACGTTGTGTTCTGCAGTGGCCAATAGTTCACGTAAGAGTAATACTGTAAATGTGGGGTTCAAAGGAGAAAATGAGATAATAGGGGGAAGGTTCGGTTAGAATCTATTGCAGCTTTCTTGGCTGCACCTGGAGGTTTATTCTGTGACCAGGGCCGTTGTATTAAATCACTTACTGATCTTAATCATTCTCTTTCACTTCTGATACTCTGGTTCAAATCCAGCTGAGCTGAAGATAAAGAATAAGTGTTGGCAACCTCAGTCAAATTTGTTCAGACTGGCTTGTACTGGGCTTTGTTCCACAGGGACACTTGGGAAAATTAATTTGAGCTAACTAAACAGGTGGTATTAAAGCAGTTAAACTTCATGAAATCTCTGAATGAATACTGTTATTCAGGTGGCCTTAATTCCATTCACTTTCTTGAATTAAATTGCAGGAAAGCCAGCTTAATTTTGGAGTGAGGATGCAGACAGATGGCATTTTCAGAGCCCAGCTGTGCCTCTTCGGGGCCCACAGTTTTACCACTCCCTGAACTCTCTTGGCGGAGCTGCCGGTGCGAAACATTCCTTAACTTGTTTTAGTCAAGATGAGCCGCGCTAGCAAAAACTCGCCATTGAAACTGTTTTTCCTCATACTCATTTGTTGGAAGAGAGGTAGGGAGTGCTGGCAGAGCCTGGGGAACAGTGATCTGTACCCTGGAAAAGCAGCTTCCACTGAGGGTAGCTCTTCTGGGCCACCTGAGGATAACTCTTCTACGTACACAGCTCTCTGCAGCGTCCACCTCTCCCTGCTCTACATGTTGACACAGGCCACTAACCAACCTACTTTAAATTCACCCCTTACATTTCCCCAGCGTCTCTCTGTAAAGCGTTTAAGTAAATTGCCCTCAACTGTAGCCCGTTGATGTGAGATGTCAACACCTCATGAGAACAGGCACGAGCGACGAGCCAGGGTTTGCAGGGATCCAGCAGCTGGACTCATGTCTCTCCAGCAGAATTGGGATGTGTTGGCAAGTCAGCTGTAGAAAATTATCACAGCTTTTTGTAGGATGTATCACAGCCAATTAACCTAATTCTGCTTGAAGGCAGACTGGCATAAAATTATCACATTGAAGAGACCCAGGCCTATTTGAGGCTGATTAGGCTCACTAGCAGTGAAAGATCACCATTACAATCACATTGGATTTATTTTTCCATTGCTGACTGTTTGTCAGTGGTAGAAGGCATTTAGTTGTGTAGGAGAGGAAACGGTGGTTGTGGCCTTCTGTTCCTCAGTCGCCAGATCGTAGGTGTTGCTTCGCAGCCTGCTGGCTGCCTGCTCTCTGTAGCTAGAGCCACCCTCATACGCTGTATGGATTGAAGGTAATTCTCTGGCTCTTGGATCAGCATGCTGAGTTTGGGGATGAATTCTTGGGAACAGCATAACATAACAGAAAATGCGTTGATACAAATGGTGCCTTGATGGTGGGTTTGTTGTCAGAAGTTACCCTCTAATGCAGCTGGCCCAGAGGACCACGCTGCATGTTCTTAATGATCTCCTTCCAACTTCCTTTCCCGCAAATGGCTCCCGATTATATTTTTTTCCCTTTTCCCCCCCTTAAATTCCTGTAAGAGCTTTCCCTTTGAATGATCTAGCCTGAAAATTTTCTAAAGGGTGTTATGTTCCCACCTAGAGTTACAATACATTCAATTTACATAGAACGTTATTAAAACACTAGATTAAAGCAAGAAGAAGTTATTGTATTGTATCAGCGTCTTTGTCAGAGAGCTGCAGGTTAGAATAATCTGGGAACTTTAAGGTAACTTCAGCCATGCTGTTTGCTGTCTGAACTGAATTCCCTGCCTTCTCTGCTATGCCCTGAAGGATGGGAGAGGAGCTGGGTGGGATAGACAGGAATTCCAGCGTGACAGCCCAGAGGTGCGCTGGGGCTGCTCGCGCGGTCCCAGAGAGCTCGGCTCTGTTTGCTGACGGGGAGGAGCGCGGTGCCTGATCCTCTGGCATGTTTTGTCTTTTCTTCAGGCCATTGTTATTAAGTATTTGAGATCAGTGCTGTACACTGAGATTATTTTTAAGTAACAATTACTTAGCAATTGACAATGGAAAGCTGACAAATTATAATCCAAAACCTGCTTTCGTTGTCAGAGTCCACGTTTCCCAGAAACAAAGGCTCTGAGAAAGAGCAGCGTTCTCTTCGCCTTTCAGCTGTTGCTATGTGTGGTAACGTCTGTGTCGAGGCCTGTGCTTTTCTCATGTTTCCTCAGTAACTTGAATACCTGAACTGATGAATCTCTTCACCTCCGCATTCCCCCAGAGGCTGTCTCATTCTCTTGCTGTGATTTTTTTCCCCCCTCCCCGCCCCCCTCCCTTGGCAGACCTGCATGGGCAAAGACGTAACCCTTCACGTCTCTGCAAGCAACCCTGCTATGCTGCTCTACCAAAAATTTGGATTTAAGACTGAAGAATATATTCTGGATTTCTATGACAAATACTATCCCTTAGACAGCAAGGAGTGCAAGCACGCGTTCTTTCTTAGGCTGCGGCGCTGATCCGCCGGAGCTGTCTGAGGGCGTGCGAAAAGCCCGATCTGTCAAGCAGAGAATTACCACGGCTTTCAGTGGAGGATGTTGGCTGCCGTGTGAGAGCTGGAACCCACTGAGGCCTTTATCCCTAGGACTTCAGACGTCAGCAGTGCTATGTTGTGTGCTGAAAGTGCAATCCAAGAGGACTGATTCCTGCGCTCTAAGGGGAGAGGCCTGGAAATGCCAACTGGGACATGCTGAAACCACCAGAAGACTGAAGTTATTTATGAGGAGTTTTCCTGCCGCTGTTACTTTGGAGAGCCTCGTTGACAAACAAACGAATAAAAAAACAGCTCCCCCCCAAGATACTTGTCATTTCAGAGGGGCCCCATGGATTTCAGTTTTTGAAACCTATCCAAAAGAAGTTGCAAGTCGCAGGTTTTTCTTTTTGTTTATGGGAAATGAATGTCTAAACTTAAATAATTCATGGTGTTTCTGTAATTTGATTGCTTTGTTAGGAACCATGTCTTGAATCCATGAAGGGAAATAAGATATTGGTGCATCTGGCTGGATGCTAACTTCAGGAAAGTTCTGCACGTGCCAGAACAGCAATACTGGAACCACGTTTTAGGAATAATGAAGAGTGTGTGAACTCGTGTGAACCCGAATGCAAGGCTCAGAGGGGACGTCTTTCCTTTGCTCCTTCCCCACTGCCTTCCTTTCCCTTTGTTGACCCTGTGCTCAATGTGAAGTTCTCATAGTGTGCAGTGTTTTGTGTTTAGGAATAAGATGTCACGCGGGTTTGTAGCTAGGCGAGGTAAGACACAGCAGCTGCCAAATCAGCTCTTTGAAATCTTACAACCTGTCTGTCAGTTGTGGATGCTGCAGATCACCCCTTTGGGCACAGCTCTAACCACAGAGCCAGCCTCGGAGGCTCCAGAATCCACCTCCTCCTACTACAGACTTAGTTTCTTCTGGCTAGAAGAACCCCAGAACAGAAGTCAGTGGTGATGTTTGAAGAGCAGGCTTTGGTTTGTAGAAGCAATCTGTTTGTAGCTTGGAGGGAGGAGAGGGCAGAGGTGGGCCAGTTCCAGTTCTTGGAAGCACCTAGGCTGTGATTTCATGGCTTTAAGTATAAGAGGAGAGCAAAGAATAAATAGAAATAACCAAGAATTAAAAATATACAAACCCAAAACAGTTTCTCTGGCAGTGGGGTCTAGTTCTTTTACACAGTTTATCAGCTTCTCTCTCTCCCTGACTTTTATTGCAGATGAACAGTAAACTGGCAGTTTGCTGCCTGACCGAAGGTCAGTCCGTGCATTTTAAATACGAATCACATCCACTGTGCTGTTCCTTTCCCATCAAACCCCACAGAGAGCTACACAACAAATGTGACTTCTTTGTTCTTAATCCACTGTGTATACCTGTTGGGTACCTGGCTATAGTAGTAGTTGCCTTAATGGAGTCTTCATTCCGGTAACTGCAGAGAGATGGACACAGAGTATGTTTTTGTGTAGCCAATGTACATGGTCACCAAAACAAAAACAGTTTTAGTCGGAGGGGAAAAAGAACCCATCCAAGCGTTGTGTGCCCTAACATCCGTGCACATTTCTGCCTGCTTTGACTACGTGAAAATTTTCGATGTTACTGATGTTATGAATTAGCTGTACTGGGAAAGAAAAAAATACCTGTCTTTATGAATGGAATTAAAGCCCTTCCCTTGGAAAAGCCTGTCTGTAGTCAAACTGTTTGTTAAGCTGTCTCTCCATCATATTTCATTGAAATCTAGCAGACTCAAGTATGGCTGATAGAGGATGCAAAGCTTGTGTGTGGGCCCTGGAGCAAGGCAGGAAACTCTATTTCTGTGCTGGGCATCCACACATAAGCTGCACAGATGCAGGCCCCAGCAGGCTGTTTCCTGGCCAGCCAGAAGTGGGAGAGAAAAGATAGTCTGAAGAAGATGACCATGAAGATTTTGAGGAGCTTCTTGTTCTGTGCTTGTGCCTCTGTGGCTTTGTCCCTCAGAGGGAGGATGCCAAGAGAAGAAGGTGTTAGAACAGCCTGGGGATTCCTCCTGTGCTGCAGACCGCTTGTTTTATCCAGGTGGTTCATTTACCCCTGGATGCTCAAAGGCAAAGGGCCTTTGAGCCGTTGCACCTCAGCCATTTTGGATCTGTCTGTCACCTGGAAAAGTAGCAATACCAACATTTGCCTTCTTCAGGGAGGCTGGTAAGAATGACCTCGTTCAGGATTACAGGGGGTGGAGATCAATATTGCTGTTCTGCAGGCTGCAGAAACATGAAATCGCTTTGCCACCTCACAGGTCCACCAGCATTCACGTGGGCATGGCTTGCTTCTTGCTTATTTGCCCGTATTTCTTGGGAAATCAGCCAGTTAACTGCTCTACCTATTATATCCCACACTGCCGGGACTGTAGGCTTAAGTTTTGATCCCTTGATGTTATCTCATGCGGAGGGCACTACACACCCTGTTCCTTAGTGCTGCCTGTGAAAATCTGGCATGGCCTTGAACTGCTTAGCATGAGATCCTTCCCTGTTGATCCTACTGGCTTTGGTGAGAACAGGGTGCAGGCATGGCTGGCTCAAGGATCACTTTGCTGATGGTCTGGGCGGAGGTAAGTGGCCACGACCCAGGAAGACCTTCCTGACTGCAAAGTTATTCCAGCAAACCAGATCTGAAGGACGCTGGTGAAACCTGTGATATCTGTGCATTATTTCCTCTTGGCAACTCCAGCCATCTGTGAGACACGGTATCTTTTACTCTGTACGGGTGAGCACAGAGCACTATTTTGGTGAGCAGGAATTCACCCCCTGCTTTCAGCAAGAGTCTTCTGAGGACAGCCTCCTAACAGCCACTATGTGAAATCAGGTGTGCAATCTGATAGGGGCTGGCAGCCCTGGGGAAACACGCCAGGGTTGCCAGGGAGCTCCACCTGCCCTCACTAGGTCAGCACCAGAATTAGGCAGCCTTTGAAGTAGCTATAAAATAGCTGCGGCTCCATCTCTCTTTGTGGCTGCACAGGGACCACTTCCAGCGGAGGCACAGCTCTCAGGACAGCATTTCCTCCCCAACATGCTGAATAATCAGAAGCCTGAATGGCTCATAGCAGCTTAAGGCCACTGCTTGAATGGTCACGCACAGCTGGCTCTGCAACGGGTGAGGCTCCTCCGAGGCTTGCAGCGAAACAAGCTCTGTGCTCTCAGCCCTCTGCTTGCCTCTTTGTGCCTTGGAGACCAGCGTGATGAGTTACGTTAGCTGTGATTAGAAAGCCAGCATCCACCCTGCCTAATGACACGGTTACTCCACGCTTCCCTGAGCTGCGCAGTGACTGCAGTGGTGATTGTGGTTGCCAAACGCAGCCCGGTTGAACAGAACAAAGATTTCCTGGAGAATAAAGGTGGAACCTCGCCCTTTCCTAACAGAACAGCAAAGCCTGAACCTTTCCACGTGCTTGTCTGAGCTTTGATACTTCACGTAGTGGCCAGTAATTTTGTAGAAGTAATACTTTGCCGTTTACTTTGAAAGAGAAGTCTCTTTCCCGAGAGTCCTGGTGTTGCACGTGTAGGTGCTGAACGCTTCCTTTCAGGTTTTGGATCCAGCCTGGGGGAAGAAGGAGAAGTCTGCCTGGTCCGCTCGTTGCCGCCCACAGTGTGAGGACGCGTTTCTCTGCGGGCCCACCGGCCCGTGACGATGAGCTCTCAGCGAGCGGTTGAGCTGGGCCGGCCGCATCCCTTCTCTCCGACTGCTTTGCTCCAGGAAGTGACCTGGCCCGCGGGGCTGCTTCCCCTCAGCCCTCGAGCTTTCTTTCTGGAGGAGACCCTGCGCGAACACCGCCTGCCCCGTCAGACAGCGCCGGAGGCCGAGCCCCTGCCGCTACGGCGG